>Ga0114919_10002822_pt1 | contig 14025 bp, 8 predicted proteins | sample BlataG_FD_88682 | JGI IMG/M metagenome (GOLD analysis project Ga0114919, IMG submission 88682) | Deep subsurface microbial communities from Black Sea to uncover new lineages of life (NeLLi) - Black_00105 metaG | ecosystem: Environmental > Aquatic > Marine > Oceanic > Sediment | place: Atlantic... | reverse complement strand
TGCCTGTGGGAGGTCATCGAGCGTTGCCCGCCGCAGCGCAAGTGCGACGCGTGCCTGCTGGCGGACGACTGCATCGCCGCCAGGGCGCATCTCGGTGCGGGCGAGCTGCCTGCCGGCGAGGGAATCGCCCGCCGCGGCGGGGGCTACTTCCCGATCGACGACGCGATCGCCATCAAGGCCCGTTCCAGCCGGGCCGCCTGGGACGCCGAAATGCTCTGCAAGACCGTCAGCAGCGACTGGGCCGTCTTCGGCGAGTTCGACCCGGCCGTGCACGTCGGACCCGTGGCCGTCTGTCCGCAGTGGCCGACGTTCCGGGCGATCGACTTCGGCTATCGCGACCCGTTCGTGTGCCTGTGGGTGCAGGTGACGCCGGGGGGGTGCGTGCACGTCGTGGACGAGTACGTGCAGACGCAACTGCCGATCAGCCGCCACGCCGAGGCGATGCTCGCGCGCGATCCGTGCGAGATTTCCGCGACGTACGTGGACCCGGCCGGCCGGCAGAAGGAGTCCACCAGCGGGGCCGCCTGCACGGAGCTTCTGGCGGCGGCCGGCATACCGTGCACCAGCCGGGCAAGCGGCGTTGCCGAAGGCATCGAACTGGTCCGCGCGGCGCTCGCCCCGGCTGACGAGCGGCCGATGCTGAAAGTCCATCCCCGGTGCCGCCAGCTGATCGACGCGCTCGTGGGCTATCACTACCCGCCGCCGGGCGCCGGCGAGCCGGACAGGCCAGTGAAGGACGGGCCCGACCACCTGATCGACGCGCTGCGATATTTCTTCGTCAACCGCGGCAGACCCGGCGGCGGCGTTGGCAGGGGGAGGTACTAGCCAGGCTGCGCCTGAAATGCTAAATGCTAAATGTGAAATGCTAAACACAGCAGAAATTCGAAACTCGAAATCCGAGACAAATCCGAAGCATGAAATTCGAAACAGCCAACCAACGCCATGCTGCCGCGTTCGCCGTTGCTGTCTAGGCCTTCGAATTTCTGATTTCGAATTTGTTTCGTATTTCAGATTTAGCATTTAGGATTTGCCGTAACATGACTAGGCGCGAGCGATTGATGGCCACTTTGCGGGGCCAGGCCGTCGACAGGCCGGCCGTGAGCTTCTACGAAATCGGCGGGTGGGACATCCTCAGCCAGTGCGATAACGACGACGAGTTCAACGTCTACAATCACCCGTCGTGGCGGCCGCTGGCCGAGCTTGCCGCCAGCGAAACCGACATCATCCGCATGGGGGGGGGCGGCTGGCTGGACTCGCCCGATGACCCCGCCTCTGATGACCCCGCCGCCCCGGGCCACGTGACCTACGACACCTGGCGCGAAGGGCGCAGGCGCTTCACCCGCACCACGCTGAACTGCGGCCGCTGCAAGCTCACCAGCACCACCCGACGCGACGCCGACACGATGACCACGTGGACGACCGAGCACCTCCTCAAGGGCGTCGACGAGCTGAAGGCCTATCTGGACCTGCCCGTCGCGCCCTGGCCGACCAGGCCGGACGTCGCCGCGTTTGAAGCTGCCGAAGCAGCGCTTGGCGAGGCCGGCATCGTGATGATCGACTGCGGCGACCCGATATGCGAGGCGGCGTCGCTGTTCTCGATGGCCGACTACACCGTCGTCGCGATGACGGAGCAGGAATTGTTCCACCGGCTGTTGCAGCGCATCGCTGAGCGGGCCCACACCCAGACCGAGGCCATCGCCCGCGACCTGCCCGGCCGGCTGTGGCGAATCTGCGGGTCCGAGTACGCCTCCGAGCCGTACCTGCCGCCGCGGCTGTACGGCGAGTACGTCGCCCGCTACACCGGGCCTATGGTGCAGGCCATCCAGCGGCACGGCGGGTTCGCCCGTATCCACAGCCACGGCAAGTTGCGGGGCATCATGCCGCACATCGCCGCGATGGCCCCGGCCGCGATGGACCCCTGCGAGCCGCCGCCGCAGGGAGACATGGAGCTGGCCAAGCTTCGGAGCGACTACGGCCGAGACATGGTGCTGCTGGGCAACATCGAGTCGTCGGACATCGAGAACCTCCCCGCCGCGGCGTTCGAGAAGAAGGTCGTCAAGGCGCTCACGGAGGGCACGTCCGGCCAGGGGCGCGGCTTCGTGCTCATGCCCTCGTCGTGTCCATACGGACGCGTCATCACGCCGGAGACGCTCGCCAACTACGAAACCATGGTCCGCCTTGCGACGACCTGGGGCGGATAGCCGGGCCGGGCGAGCCGAAGGCGATTGCCACTGACTCCGCGTTCACGTAGGATGCTGCCGTGAGCGACTTGCAGGTCCATCTCAACGGGCGGCTGGTGCTGGCCGAGCGGGCGACGGTGAGCGTGTTCGATAGCGGCTTTCTGCACGGGGGGACGGCCTTCACCACCATGCTCGCCAAGAACGGCGTGGTGTTTCGCCTGGCGCGCCACATCGAGCGGCTCATGGGCACGGTGGAGCTGTTGGGTTTTCGCTGCGAGGCCTCCCCTGAGAGCCTGACAGCCGCCGTCTACGACGTGCTGTCCGCCAACGAGCTAACCGACGCCCGCGTCCGCATCACGCTCAGCCCCGGCTCGACAAAGGGCGGCGAGCCGACCGTGCTCGCCACGGCCGAGCCGCTGCCGGACTACCCCGCCGAGTGGTACGAACGTGGCATTCCCGTGGTCGTGTCGTCCTACAAGCAGGCCGTCGGGGACCCGACTTTCGGGCACAAAACCGGCTGCTACTTCCCGCGCGTGCTCGCCCGCCACGAGGCCGCCGCCAAGGGCGCCGAAGAGGCCCTGTGGTTCACGCACGACAACCACCTGGCCGAGGCGTGCTTCTGCAACGTGTTCCTCGTTGCCGGCGGCATCGTTCGCACGCCGCCGCGCGACACGCCCGTGCTGGGCGGCATCGTCCGGCAGGCCGTGCTCGAACTGTGCGACCGCGACGGCATCCCCGCCGACGCGGAAACGCCCCTGACGGTCAAGGACATGCTCGCCGCCGAGGAGGCGTTCGTCACCGCCTCGACGATGGGCATTCGCCCCGTCGTGCGGTTCGAGCGGCACGAGGTCGGCGCGGGCTCACCGGGCGAGGTCACCCGCAAGCTCATGGCCGCCTATCGCGACCTGCTGGAAACCGAGTGCAGCGAGACTGTCCCACCGAAAGGCGGTACGAAATGAGGGTCTCCAACGTTATTAGCGTGCTGGAATCGATCGCGCCGCTGCGTCTGGCGGCTGAGTGGGACAACGTCGGCCTGCTCATCGGCGACGTGGACGCAACCGTGCGGAAGATGCTGCTGTGCATCGACCTGACCGACGACGTCCTCACCGAGGCAAGGTCAGCCAAGGCCCAGATGGTGATGGCCTACCACCCGCCGATCTTCAAGCCGATCTCCCGCCTGACGACGACGGCCGAGGCGGTGGTCTATCGGGCCGCGCGGAGCGGGCTGGCGGTTTACTCCATGCACACGGCCTTCGACTCAGCCGTGGGCGGCACGAACGACGTACTGGCCGGGCTCGTGGGCATCAAGGCCGCTCGCCCGCTGGAACCGGCCGGCCGGGGCGGCGAGTGCAAGGTCGTCACGTTCGTTCCGCCGGCGGACCTGGCCAACGTAGCCGAGGCCGCCTTCGTCGCCGGGGCGGGGCGGATCGGCAACTACCTGGACTGCGCGTTCTTCACGCACGGCATCGGCACGTTCATGGGCGGCGACGGCAGCCGCCCGGCGATCGGCATTCCGGGCCAGCACGAGGTGACCGAGGAGGTCCGCCTGGAGATGGTATGCCCGGCCGCGCGGACCGGGCAGGTGGCCACGGCCATTCGCGTCGCCCACCGCTACGAGCAGCCCGTCATCGACGTGTACCCGCTGGCGGCGCTGCCGGAAGACTGCGGCATGGGGCGGATCGGCCGGCTGGCGCGCCCCACAAGCGAGCGGGCGCTGATCGAGCGGATCAAGAAGGCCCTGGGCGCAGCGAGGCTGGCGCTGGCCAGCGGACATCCGGCCGGGCGTACCATGCGGAAGGTCACGACCGTCGCCTGCTGCGCCGGCTCGTGCGGCAAGCTGTTCCACACAGCCATCGCCGAGGGGGCGACGTTCTACCTGACCGGTGAGATGCACCACCACGACGCCCTGGCCGCCACGGCCGCGGGGATGACCGTCGCCTGCGTGGGCCACTCCAACTCCGAGCGCATCGCGCTGACGCACCTGGCCAAGCGCCTCGCCAAGGCCGCACCCAAGCTCGCCGCCGCCGTCGCAAAGACGGACAAGGATCCGTTCGAAATCGTCTGACGCCGGCGGGGAGAAGTCCAAATCCGAAATCCGAAACTCGAAATTCGAGACAAATCAGAAACACGAGATTCCAAACGGAATGACGAAAGCGTATCGGAAGTTGTTTGAGTAATTCGAACGACTCAAACAGCCGGGGCCGGGGACGTTTAGGGTTTCGAATTTAGGACTTCGAATTTGTTTCGGATTTCGAATTTCGGGCTTCGTGCTTCGGCGGAGCTGTGCTTCAAAGAAACTGCTACAATACGGGCGTCATGAATCGGTTCCGACGCGATATCTTGCTTTGGGCCGGCCTGGCCGTGGTTGGCGCGGTGGCCCTTGCCGTCGGCGCGTCGGCCGATGATGACGTGTCGCCAGGGGCCCCGGCATGGGCCTTGCCGGGCGTGATCGAGCTTTCCGACGGAACGATCATCGCGGGGATGCTGTGGACCGCCGGCGACGAGCCGCTGGAGGTGTACGTCGAGGCTGAGAAGCGCTGGCGCCGTGTTCCGCTCGCGGCGGCGCTTTCCATCACGGCCGTCGTCGTCGCCGAGCGAATGGAGAACGTCTGGCGGTGGCGGGCGACGGGCGACCCGCAGAAGGTCTACACCGGCGAGCAGTACCCGTTCCGCCGATTCGAGTGGACGGTCAAGCTGGCCGATGCGAGTGAGATCACCGGCACTATCAAGGGCCAGGCCATCCACGTCGTCGCCTTGGCCGGACCGGCCGACAGCCGCATATTGTCCGAGCGGACCAAGGGGGAGGTCGGCCAGGAGCTGGACGATCTCGTCTATGCCCGGCGGATCATCATCTCGCGCGAGGCGATGGAAGCCATTTCGCCGGACCCGCCCAGCGCCGCCGCAGCCGGCGCGGCCGTGGACTGAAGCGAGGCGGCTGTTGTGCGGCCCGCCGCGGCGGGCGTCTCAGAGCCGTCCCGACCGTGCAGAAAGCCGTTTTCAGGGGCAAGATGGGCCTCAGACGCATGGACAAGATGCCCATGCCACGCGAGATGGCCATGCCACAGGCGGGTCGCTCCAGCCGCAACCGACGCTATTTCAACCTATTACGTTTCGTCGCAGCGCTACCGGGCGAGATTTCCCGCTAAACTCACCCCCCCGGCCTGGCCGAAAAATATCCCCGTTACCTTGACAGGGCCCATTCGGTGTTGTTCTAGTTTTCGTTCACATCGCGGGTCGGCGGGGCCACTTGCCGGTCGATCATGCGATAAGCGGGCTGATATGGCCAAGAAAGTGAAGAAATCCGCCAAGAAAGCCAGGCGCGCCTCCGCCGGCCGCTCCCGGGGCTCAGCCGGGCTGGGCAAGGACCTCGTCATCGTCGAGTCGCCCGCCAAGGCCAAGACCATAAACCGCTACCTCGGGCCGGACTACGTCGTCAAGGCGTCGATGGGGCATGTCCGCGACCTGCCCGCCAGGCAAATGGGCGTGGACGTGGAAAACCGCTTCAAGCCTGCCTACGAGCCGCTCGCCGGGCGGACCAAGGTCCTCGCCGAGCTCAAGAGGTACGCCGCCAAGGCCGAACAGGTCTTCCTGGCGACCGATCTGGACCGCGAGGGCGAGGCGATCGCGTGGCACCTCGCCGAGAGCCTCGGGGGCGCCCGAAGCCGCATCCGCCGCGTCGTTTTCAACGAGATCACGGCCTCGGCCATCCGCGAGGCGTTCGAGCACCCGCGCGACCTGGACATGGACAAGGTCAACGCCCAGCAGGCCCGGCGGATTCTCGACAGGATAGTCGGCTACGAAATCTCCCCGCTGCTGTGGCGGAAGGTCGCCCCGGGCCTGTCGGCCGGGCGTGTGCAGTCCGTGGCCGTCAGGCTCATCGTCGACCGCGAGCGGGAGATCGAGGCCTTCATTCCGGTCGAGCACTGGAAGATCGGGGGCATCTTCACGCCGGACGCCGCGGCTGCCGATGGGTTGAGCAAGGACTGGGCAAGTTTCCTGGCTGCCACCGACGAAAAGGGCAACCCGCCCACCCGCGAGGCGCAAGTGGCCTTTCTGGGCCAGCGGGGGGCGTTCCAGGGGGAGCTCCTCCGGCTAAGCGGCGAGAAGTTCCACGTCGACGACGCCGACCGCGCCATCGAAATCGCCCGCGCCGTCGGCCTGACGATAGACGACGTGCAACGGACCGAGGACCCCGGCGGCAAGGGCCCAGCCGCCCACTTGGTGACGGTCGTCGGCAAGGTAGATCGCGCCGGCCCGGGCTTCACCGTTGGCGAGATCAAGCAGCGGGACAGCACCTCCCGCCCGCCGGCGCCGTTCACGACGGCGGCGTTGCAGCAGGCGGCGTCGATCCGCCTGGGCTTTTCCGCCACGCGGACGATGCGAACGGCCCAGGGCTTGTACGAGGGCGTGGAAGTGCCCGGCGAGGGCACCACCGGCGTAATAACGTACATGCGCACGGACAGCCGGCACCTGTCGGCCGAGGCGATCGGCCAGGCGCGGGACCTCATCGGCGACAGCTTCGGCGACGCCTACCTGCCGGGCAAGCCCAACTACTACTCCTCCGGCGAGCGGGCGCAGGAGGCCCACGAGGCCATCCGCCCGACCGACCCCGCTCGGCTGCCGGAGAATCTCAAAGCGGCACTGACGGCCGACCAGTTCAAGCTGTACCGACTCATCTGGGAGCGTTTCATCGCCTGCCAGATGGCCCCGGCCCGGTGGAAGGTGACCGAGGCGGACATCGTCGCGAACACCGCCCTCGGCGAGGCCGTCTTCAAGGCCGTCGGGCGGACGCTCGAGTTTGACGGGTTCATGCGAGTGGCGGGCCTGCCGCGATCAACCGACCAGATCCTGCCTCCCCTCGCCGCCGACCAGGCCGTCACGCCGGTCACGCTGTCGCCCACGCAGCACTTCACCCAGCCGCCGCCGCGATACACAGAGGCGTCGCTGGTCAAGGCCCTGGAGGCCGACGGCATAGGCCGCCCCAGCACCTACGCCAACATCATCCAGACCGTCCAGGATCGCCGGTACGTCGAGTTGGAGAATAAGTCCTTCCGCCCGACGGACCTTGGCGTGGTGGTCAACGACAAGCTGGTGCAGCACTTCCCGGACATCTTCGACGTGCGGTTCACCGCCCACATGGAGGACGAGCTGGACCGCGTCGAAGAGGCCGAGGTGGACTGGGTCGCGATCCTCCAGGAGTTCTACGACCCGTTCAGCAAGGACCTGGCCAAGGCGTCTGAGGAAATGGTGCACGCCAAGGCCGAGGCCACACCCAGCGACTACACCTGCGCCAAGTGCGGCAAGCCCATGGTGTACCGCTTCAGCAAGAACGGGCGGTACCTCGCCTGCACGGGCTACCCGGACTGCGACCAGACCAACCCCGTCGACCGCGATGGCAAGCTCGTCGAGCGGAAGGTCGTCGACCTGCCGTGCCCGCAGTGCGGTTCGGAGATGGTCGTCCGCCGCAGCCGGTACGGCGTGTTCCTCGGCTGCACGAAGTACCCCAAGTGCAAGGGCACGGCCCAGTGCGACAAGGACGGCAACGCGCTGAAGGTCGTCAAGGCCGACGACCTGACCGAAACGTGCGAGCAGTGCGGCTCGCCGATGGCGGTGAAGTTCAAGGGCCGGCGGGCGTTCCTCGCGTGCACGGCCTACCCGGAGTGCAAAGCGACACGCCCCCTGCCGGAGGGCATAACGGTCGAGGCCCCGCCGAAGCCCGAGCCGACCGACGCCGGCGTCGGCTGCCCCAAGTGCGGCCGGCCAATGCTGATTCGCCACGGGCCTAGGGGCGAGTTCCTGGCGTGCAGCGGCTTTCCGAAATGCCGCAATGCGATGAGCCTCGACAAGCTCGACGAACTCAAGGCCATGGCAGAGCGCGGCGAGATACCTAAGTTCAATGGCGACACGAAGGCCGCCAAGTCGAAGACCCGCCGGCCTGTCCGGCGTAGCCTTGGCGAAGCCGGAAGCTCAAAGAGCGAAGGCGGGAAGTCAGCGAAAAAAAAGGCCGCCAAGTCGAAGACACGCCGTAGCTCAAAGAGCGAAGGCGGGAAGACGACCAAGAAGTCCACTTCCGACGATGTCGCCCAGTAGCCGGATAGGGCGCCATGCTTCAACTTGTTGAAGCATGTTCCCCACGCATAGTCAGGCATGCTTCTGCAAGCAGAAGCATGGCACCCATGTCACGCCCTTGTCAACCCGCTCGACAGCGGGGATACTGCTTGGTGAGCTATGAGCGACCTCACGGACAAGCTGTGCGGCAAGTTTATTGTGTTGGATGGGCCTGACGGGGCCGGCAAGACCACGCAACTGGACTTGCTTGCTCGCAGGCTGGAAGCGGACGGACTTGAAGTCTGCCGCGTTCGCGACCCCGGCGGCACGGCCGTCGGCGATAAGATCCGTGAAATACTGCTCAGCCCCGAAAGCGGCGAGATATCCCCGGCTTGCGAGATGGTGCTGTTCATGGCCAGTCGGCTGCAACTTGTAGCTGAGCGCATCCGCCCGGCCATCGAGGCCGGGCACGTCGTGCTGTGCGACCGCTTCGTCTCGGCGACGGTTGCCTACCAGGGGGCCTCCGGCGTGGCTGCCGACCGCATCATCAACATATGGCAGGTCGCCGGCGAGGCGTTCTGGCCTGACCTGACCGTGATTCTGGTTCTTCCGTCGGAAACCGGCCTGCGGCGCGTCGCCGAGCGAAACGGCGCCGACAACACCGCCGACCGCATGGAGCAGCGGCCCGACGCATTCCACCGGCGCGTGCGGGAGATTTTCGGTGCGCTGGACGATTGCTACCCCGCGCCAGTGCGATACGTGCAGGCAGACAGGCCCGTCGAGGACGTCGCCGCCGACGTGGCGGCCGCAGTCGAGGAGGCGTTGGGCTAACAGGACGGCTATGCTGACACTCCTCGACATCGTCGGACAGGACACCGCGGTCGCGCGGCTCCAGCGCGGGCTCAGCGGGCAGCGGCGGCCGCACGCGTACTTGTTCGCCGGGGCGGTCGGCGTCGGCAGGCGCACCACGGCCGAGGCGCTCGCCGCGGCCCTGCTGTGCAGCCGGCCGGCCAGCCAACCCAACAAGGACCGGCTTACCGACCTGCCGGCCGACCACGCGCTGCTGGCCGCCTGCGGCCAGTGCGATGACTGCCGCATGATCGCTGCCGGGTCCCACCCGGACTACCACCCGGTCTACAAGGAGCTCGCCGCCTACCACCCCGACGCCAAGGTCCGCGATCGCGTGATGCAGGACCTGGGCATCGACGTGATCCGCCACTTCCTGATCGCCCCGGCTGGCCAGGCCCCCGCGCGCGGCCGCGGCAAGGTGTTCGTTATCCGCCAGGCCGAGCTGATGAGCGTCCCCGCCCAGAACGCACTGCTCAAGACGCTCGAAGAGCCGCCCCCCGGCGTGACGATCATCCTGCTTTGCCGCAACGAGCAGGCGCTGCTGCCGACCACGCTCAGCCGCTGCTCGTTGGTGCGGTTCGGTCCCTTGCCGGAGCAGTTCGTCCGCCAGGCGCTGACCGGCCGCGACGTAAGCGAGGCAGAGGCGGCGTTCTGGGCGCGCTTCGCCGACGGGTCGATCGGCAGGGCGACGGCTCTGGCCGGTGGCGAGCTGTACAAGATCAAGCAGGACATGGTTGCTCGGCTTGCTGCTATGCCGGCCGGCGGCGACGAGGACCTGGCCGAGGAGCTTTCCAAGACGACCGACAAGCTCGCCGCCGACGCCGTGGCCGCCGCCAGGAGCGACGACGGCGCGTCGCTTTCGAAGAGCCTCGCCGCCCGGCAGGCCACCGGCACGATGCTGCAACTTCTCGCCTGCCTGTACGTCGACGCGCTCACCATTGCCGCCGGCGTGGACCGTCCGCTGGTGCACGCCGACCAGGCCGATGCCGCAGCGGCCGCAGCCGAGCGGTTCACGCCGACCCAACTGGCGGAGATCATCGAACAGCTCAGCGAGTTCGAGCGCATGCTCTGGCGGAACGTCAACCCCCGCATCGTGTGGGACAACGTGGTCGTCACGTGTGCGTCCGCGGCCCCGCTGCGGGTGTGAAGCACAAGCCGCCCCGGCCCTCTCACCGCCAGCCCGTTGACGAAACGCCCCGGTTTTCTTATAAGCTAGTAACTCCTCCGCGCCCCCGGAAGCCGACATGAAGAACTTCTTCCGCTCAGTGAAATACCTCTGGCCGTACCGCGGCCGGTTGGCGATATCGATCGTCTGCGTGATCTTCATCGCCGCTCTGTGGGGGGGCGGCCTGGGCATGTGCCTGCCGGGCCTGAAGGTCCTGCTGGCGCCGGAGGGCCTGCACGGCTGGGCGTGGAAGTTGCAAGTCGAGGCCAAGCTCAACGTGAAGGTTGTGCAGCGCATGGTGCCGGCGGCCGGCCTGACTGACGCCGCCGATGGCGCCGAAGGCTCAGCGGCGGTGATAGCTGTAGTGGACGTGGTGGCGGTGACCCACGACGGCCAGGCCGATCGCGCGGGCATACCCGTCAATAGCTGGATCGTCGGCGTCCGGGTCGATGGCGAGAGCCCCCGCACTGTGGCGGGCGAGCAGCTCCTTGAGCACCTCGCCGGGCTGCCGCCGGGCCAGACGGCCGAGTTGCTCGTGCGCACGCCAGATGAGGCGGCCCCAAGGCCTTTCGAGGCGCGGCTGGACAAGCCCGGCTTCGGCGTCGACCTGCTGGGCAAGGTGGCGGGGCTTTTCCCCGCGCCGAAGGACTACCCGGGGCGCTTCCCGATTCTGTTGTGGATGATCGGGCTGGCACTGGCGATTGCCGTCGTGCGGAACTCGCTGCGTTTCGTGCAGGAATACCTGGTACAGACGGCCGTGCAGAGGGGAATCATGGACCTGCGGTGCGAGATGTACAACAACGTGCTCCGCCTGCCGATGACGTTCTTCTCGCAGAAGGGCACTTCCGACACGATGAGCCGGTTCATCAACGATGCCGGAGAGCTCTCGCGCGGGCAGATCACGCTGATGGGCAAGACACTCGTCGAGCCGGCCAAGGCCGCTGCATCGATCACGATGGCGATGATTTTCTCGTGGCGGCTGACGCTGCTCGCGCTGATCGCCGGGCCGCCCGCCGTCATGCTGATTCGCATGTTCGGCAAGGTCATGAAACGTGCGTCGCGCCGGGCGCTGGAGAGCAACGCCGAACTGCTCGGCGCACTGGAGGAGACGCTCACGGGCGTACGCGTGGTCAAGGCCTACACCATGGAGTCGGCCGAGCGGAAACGGTTTCACCGCATTCACCGCCGGCTGGTCAAACAGCAACGAAGGATGGCGCGGATCGACTCGGCGACGGCGCCCTGTGTCGAGGTGATGGGCATCGTGGCCGGCATGCTGGCCACGGCCCTGGCCGGCTACTGGGTGCTCAATGACCGCATGGACCCGTTCCTGTTCATGACGTGGATGGCCTGCCTGGCGGCGATGTTCGACCCGGTCCGCAAGCTCGCGAAAGTCGTCACGCGTTTCCAGCGTGCCGAGGCGGCCGCGGCGCGCGTCTTTGAGCTGCACGACCGCGAGGGCGAAAAGCGCATCCCCGGCGCCCCGCAACTGCCGCGACACAGCGAGTCCATCGAATACCGCAACGTGTCGCTGCGCTACCCCGGCGCAGCCGTCGAGGCGGTGGCCGGTGCGGACCTGACAATTCGCCACAACGAAACGGTCGCCATAGTCGGGCCCAACGGTAGCGGCAAGACGACGCTCGTGTCGATGCTGCCGAGGCTGCTCGACCCGACTGCGGGTAAGATACTCATCGACGGGCGGGACATCACCACGCACTCGCTGCGGTCGCTCCGCCGGCAGATCGCCCTGGTCACGCAGGACACGGTGCTCTTCCACGCGACGATCGGCGAGAACATCGCCTACGGGCTTCGTCAGGCCAAGCCGGAGGCGGTGCTGTCCGCGGCCAGGCAGGCGTACGTCGATGAGTTCGTCCGCGACCTGCCGGACGGCTACGACACGATGGTCGGCGAGCACGGTGCAACGCTCTCGGGGGGGCAGAAGCAGCGGATATCCATCGCCCGGGCGATTCTGCGCGACCCGGCGATACTGATATTCGACGAAGCCACCAGCCAGATCGACGCCGACAGCGAGCGCCGCATTCACCAGGCGATGGCCGGCTTCGCCCAGGGCCGTACCACGCTGCTGATCGCCCACCGCTTTGCGACCGTGATGTCGGCCGACCGCATAGCGGTGATGGACGCCGGGCGGATCATCGACGTCGGCAGCCACCGGGAACTGCTCGAGCGTTGCCGCCTGTACGCACACCTTTACAACACCCAGTTCGCCGACACGAGCGGATCGCAGTGACCCCGACGGGCTCTTCATACGGCGGCGCCCTCTCCCTCCGCGCGTTGGTGCTGATGTGCCTGGCCGCGGCGCTGGGGGCGCTGTACGTGCTGGCCGGCCACTGGAGCCTGATGGTCGCGGCGCTCATAACGTTCGTCACCGACGGCGGCCTGGCCGCGCTCGTTTTCATCGCTGCCGGCGGGTACGGCGACGTGATAGTCCGTCCGCTGGTGGGCGAGGACTGCCCGACGGGCCTGCGCGTCGCCACGGCGTGCGGCGCGGGGTTGTGGGCGCTCGGTACGGCCGTGCTGGCGGTCGGCTCGTCGACGCACGGCCTGCTGACGGGCTGGGTGTGGTGGCCCGTCATCGGGCTGGGCCTGATCGTCGCGGCCTGGCGGGGTCGAGGGTTCCTCGAAGGCCGCAGCCTGCCGCGCGAGGTCCAAGGCCGATCGCTCATTTGGGTGCTGCTGGCGGTGGCGGTGGCCGTGTGGATCGCCGGCGCCACCAGGCCAAGTGGACTCGTAGGCACGCTCGGCGCTGACGAGTACGATGTGCTCGAGTACCACCTGCAAGTGCCGCGCGAGCACTACGACGCCGGCCATATCGCCCCGCTGGGCCACAACATCTACAGCCATTTCCCCATGGGCGTGGAGACGCTCTACCTGCTGAGCATGGCCCTGCGCGGCGGCGCGTACGAGGGCATCTACGCGGCCAAGCTGCTTCACGGGCTGTTCGCCGTGGCGGCGGTGCTGGCGATCGTGTCATGCTTCCGCAAGGACGAGGTGCGCGGTTGGGCGTCGGGCGTGCTGCTGGCGACCATGCCGTTCGTGTGCTACCTCAGTTGGCTTGGCATGGTGGAGCTGGCGGAGATGTTCTACCTGACGCTGGCGCTGCTCTGGCTGCGGCGATGGCTGAAGCGCAGGTCGCTCGGAGCGGCCGCTTGCGTGGGCATCGCCATGGGGGCGGCGTGCGCGGTGAAATACCTGTCGGTAGGGTTCGTGGTCCTGCCGGTCGTTGCGATGATGGCGCTACTGTCGCTTGCCAGGCCGCGGAAGGCGTGGCACGTCCTGGTTGCGGGGGCGGCGACGGTTCTGCTGTTTTCCCCGTGGCTGATCCGCAACGCCGCGACGGTGGGCAACCCCGTGTTCCCGCTGGCGACGAGCGTATTCGGCTCGGGCGATCACTGGTCAACGGCGTCCGACGAGCGGCCGGCGGAGCTTCGGCAGCGCTGGGTGGACGGCCACGGGCCTGACACGCGTCCGCCCGTGCCGGCGCCGCCGGGGTGGAAGGCGCCTCCATCGGCGTCGCGGCTAAAGCGGTTCTACCGGAGCTTCCTGGCGCTGGACAAGTCCGGGCCCGTGTGTCTCGTGCTGGCGGGGATAGCCTTGTGCATGCTGGCCGCGGCCAAGGGGGGAGTCGATCCGTGGGGGTGGTCACTCGTCGGCACGGCGGCGGTGCAGTTGGCGGTGTGGGTGTGGGGCACGCACGAAATGCCGCCGCGATTCCTCGTCCCCGTAATCGTGCCCGTCGCCCTGCTGGCCGGGTGGATGCTGGATAGG
>Ga0114919_10002821_pt1 | contig 14026 bp, 11 predicted proteins | sample BlataG_FD_88682 | JGI IMG/M metagenome (GOLD analysis project Ga0114919, IMG submission 88682) | Deep subsurface microbial communities from Black Sea to uncover new lineages of life (NeLLi) - Black_00105 metaG | ecosystem: Environmental > Aquatic > Marine > Oceanic > Sediment | place: Atlantic... | reverse complement strand
ATTATTGACGCACTGGTAACTACGGTTGGTGTGGCGGGTGCTGGACTGACCAGTGTAGCTCTCGTTTCAACCGGCCTGGACCTGGTGACGGCCTGGACAGTGGACATAACTGGAAGCCTATCGGGCAGTGTAGGGTCACTAGTTGGCCATACCCCGCAGACAGCCGACCATACGGCTAGCATCGCAGCCGCGACCGCTCAAGTTCTCAATTCGCATACCGCGAGCGATGCGCTCATTGTCTCTTCCCACGGTGTTACAAATGCAAAGGTTGATAATGTGAAGACGGACGCGGAAGCTATTCTTGCAAGCCTTGGGTTGTCGGATGCCGAGATTGGTAAACTCTTGATGCTATTGCAGTCGATAGCGGCACGGGGGAAATAATGAGTAATGAACTTACCGTAACGTATACAGGAAGCAATAGCGTTTACTGTATAGTGCGCCGTATTTCGGACACGGCGGTATGGGATGCCGTGGCGGAAGCGTGGGATACGTGGGTGGATGCGGATATTGCTGATTACGACATCGCGTTGACGGACGCTGGCGGTGATTATTACGTGGGGAGCGTGCCGTCTGTGTTGGTGTTCGGAACAGCTTATCGTTTCATCTATTACGAGCGCGCTGGCGCGGTTCCGACGACCACGGACTTGCTGATCGGTTCGGAGGAGGGAGATTGGACTGGCGCGACGCTCAAGCCGCCGGTTGTGCCGGATGTTCCGGGGGAGGACGTCGAAGCCGCCGACGAACTGAATGTAATCAGCCCGCCGATCCATGACCTGTATGGCGCGGAACTCTGGCGGCGCAAGCGCGCCGTTGCAGTGCGAGAGCGATCTATCGCTTACCTGCAAATGGCCCTCCGCGACACCCTGGGCAACCCTGTCGATCTCACAAAGTACGGTTTCGTCAACAATGATCCAAACTCTCCAACCGCGGTCCCCTGCGGATCCAGCTCCTCGTCGGGAACGCCCGACACCAACGGCATGTTGACGATTTTCCGCGAGTCGGCACTGGTAGAGAAATACCGGTGGACGGCAACACCAACTGTCTACGACGCTGCCAACGGCATCGTTAAAGTGGCGATTCCTGCCGGTGTTATGAATCACACCGGAATCTACTTGTCTGAGTTCGGAGTGATCGATGCAAACGAGAATCTGCTGTGGTCGAACGAGTGCTATGTCTACGTCCTGCACAGCGCTTGGCATCTGCCGGGCAACAGGGTCTATCGAGGTCCGCCCGCGATCGACGATGTCAGATTGAGCCTGCGAGACAGTGATCCCGTGGAGAACGAGTTGCTGACCAACTACGACTTCGACCTTAGCGAGATCGCGTTTGCTGCCACGCGTGCCGTGCAGTTCTGGAACGATCAACCGCCGCACATCGCAACGGCGAGATATTCAACCAAGAATTTTCCGTTCCGCGAAATCTGGTTGAAGGGTATTCATCTATACCTGTTTGAGCTTGCGGAAGAGAGTTATCGCCGTAACTTCTTCACGGTCAGCGCGGGTGGTGTTGTTACGGACGATAAGAATCGACACAAGGAGTATAATCAGGTCTGGCAAGAACGGTTGTCCGCTTTCAGGGAACAGGTGCTCTGGCAAAAGGTCCAGATCAATCTCGGCAGAGCTTACGGCACATTCAGCGCAGGTTATCCACATTGATGGTTGATTCAAATTAGTCGAGGTCTAGTTATTGTGCCCGTATCCGACAGCGAAACTTTCCGCCGCATCACTGTAGATTATGCCATGCTTGGCGATGCGCGCATCGAATGGTCGTTACGGGAGACATTTAACGACCCCCTGTCCCACGTTTTTCAATTGCAAGTAAATCCGAACGGCGGAGCGCCCAACAGCTGGGAGAACGTCGGAGAACCTGTAATCAACGGCTGCTATGCGATCGACGAGGATCGTCGACTGTGCGGTAAGCGCATGGACATGGTCTACCGCGTCGAGCTGACGACACCGTGTGGCACGTATAGCTCGGGGCATGCTCAAATCTTCGGCGTGTTGTCAGAACGGCAGTGGCTCAACTGGCGAGCGATCATCCGAAGGGTCACGCTTGAGCCCCATGGCCTAAAGAGCGCTCCTGGGTTCCTGTTGAAGAGAAAGGCCCATGGAACTCCTTGCGAATGTGTTGACCCCTATACGGGGGGTGTTACCAACGCCTCGTGTGAACTCTGCGATGGGACGGGCAAGGTTGATGGCTTCTGGAAAGCCGCCGAGAATACGCTGTACGACATCTCTCCGCAGCAGGAGATGGCCCACCAGGATAATGCCCAAACACGCGGTACGGTCAATGACATCGTCGTAGCAGGCCGATTCGTAGGCATTCCGGTCGTCCACAGCCGGGACGTGTGGGTGGCGGCGGATTCCGACCGCCGGTATTACGTGCGTTCAGTTCGCAATTTAGCCGAAATTGTCCAAGTTCCCGTGATTGTCCAGGCTGAACTTCGTCTAGCACCGTTTACGGACGTCATATACAATGTCCCTATAGAGGAAGGCTCGTAGCTATGCCAAGGAATGCAGCAATAAACCTTTCAAATCTAGGGGCGGGTAGCTCCGATGTCAAGCCTGTGGAGAGGGAAGCGCTGGTCGGTGGCTGTATTGCCGACGAAACTATCCTCTGTGAAGCAGGAACAAGAGTTGGGCAACTTTGACCAACTTCTTGAAACCAGGGAAGCCACAGTGCAGCCTAAGCCCATCCAGTATGCGAAACGGACGTCGCACCCGCTCATCTCGCGGATCAGCGTCAAAAAGTTTCGACCTGCCGTGGCCTTAGAACGTGCAATGGATGCACTCCTCCCGCTGTACCTGCAAGGAAGCCACGATGCCGGAAGACAGGACCACAAGGGTTAGCAGCCTATGTTCATTCAATCAGCGGCCGCTTCTGATGGACGGCCTGATGAAGCAGTTGCTGATCGACCACTTTGCAAACCCCGACAATATCGAGCACGTTGAGTTCCGGGATCGAGTTTGGAAACCAGCAGCATGCGAAACTGGAATTCTGATAGAACTGGCACCAGCATGGAATCCGACCAACGAATCGAAGCGACCGGCAGTCATCATCAAACGCAACGACTGGACATGTATCAAGCGCGGCACGTTTGACAACACCAGCGGAAGCACAGCCGAAGGAGACCGAAAACACACGAAGTATATGAAGGGCAGCCACACGCTCTTTGCCATTTGCAAGAAGTGGGCTGAGGCTGAAATCCTTGCCGCGGAAGTCTATCGGCACATGATGCATTACAGTCCGGTCTTCCGCTATTACTTCAACATGATGATGTTCGAGCTGGTCCAAATAGGACAAGTTCACGAAATCGAAGAATGTGAGGAGCACTGGGCCGTACCCATTACGGTCTCCTATGCTTGGGAAGAAACTTGGATCTTGCGACAGCATGCACCCCGGCTTAAAGTTTTCCGGGTGTCACAGCTGATGCAGATCGGCTCCTAATAACGCCACGGAGGGCGCCGATGCCTTACACATTGCCACAAGCACAGATTTTCCAGGAAGCAGACCAACTGGCTGTTGAAGTTCTGGAGCCATTACGAGCATGCATCATCGGAGGCAATGCTCAACTCTTCCGCTACGCCGTCGCGAGCGAGAAAGCGATCATCGGCCTCGGTGCCTACGATCCGGTGCTCGATGCCGATTACAGCTTTCCCGGTCTGCCCGCCGGCAGTAAGATCGACGAGGACTACATCAAGCTGTACGGCGACAACGTGCTGCTGAAGTATCACGAAGATTCTTTCGGCGGCGGTTACGGCCTAGTCGCACCTGTCTCTGGGTATGCCAATCGCATTCGCAGCGATACGGTCTCCTACAAGGAGAACAGCTTTGCGGGCACCGTATATTCCCGCCACGCCTCCTTGCTCGACCGCGACTGTCAGGTCGGCGATATTGTCGACGTCCGAGGCACCTACCTGGCGGCGCAGTATTCGTTGCGAACGGCGATCGCCGGCTTCCACGGCGAGCCCGTCGCCGCCACGATCGCAGCTGCGCTAGCCGATGCCAACAACGAGTCCGCACAAAGCGTTGGGTGCAGCATCAGCCAAACGGCTGGACCGCAGAACTGCATCTCCGCATCTTGCGACGCTGCGGGCTATGACGGCTCCGTTGAAGGTGACATCCAGGAGACCTACACCATCACGGTGACCCAGAGTTCCGTAGGTGACGACCTGACGACCGCCTTGCTTCGTATCCGCACAGCGAGCGGCAACGACGACCATGACGACGTGGCGCCCAGCGCCGTTGATGTCGCGACCGCGATCGGCGATCGTGGCTTGGAAGTCACGTTTAGCCTCGGTTCCGGCAGCAGCTGTTCATTGCTGGCCGAGGAAAACTCGGTCGCTCCCGACGAGTTGACCGCCGGCCAGGTCTGGCAGGTGCAGGTTACCCAGGACTTCACGCCGCCGACAACCACATCGGGCGGCACGTACACCGGCCCGGTGGTAACGACCTACATTATCACGGTCACGCGCGGCGGTGAGTTCACAAACCCATTACCTCCGCAAATCACCGTCACGACGACCACTGGTGTGGATCTCAGCGGCCCCACGAATGTCACCGGTACCGGCGTCGCAGTCAACATCGGCACACAGGGTGTCACGATCACATTCGATGTAGCCGTAGGTGTTGACCGCCTGCGCGCCGGCGACATCTACTACATTGCAGTCACGCCGGCAGGCGAAGGCGCATTGCAGACGTTGGAGCTGTTGCACAACTTGCCAGCCGAGTTGCAGCTGGTCGCCGACATGGAGCTGAAGCTCTACATCGGCAAGGACGGCGAGGAGATTCCCGAGCAGCGCGAAGGTTCGCCGCCGGATGTCAACTGGGAAGTCGGCGATCTCACGATCGCGGATCCTCAGTTTAGGACCAAATCAGCCATCACGCTGATGGACGAGACCTGGACCAGCGGCGGCGTCGAGCAACCGCTGCCGATGGTTGAGGCCGATCTCTATTTGGAGTATCGAGCGTGGGTCTGCACCGTGGGCGATACCGTCCACGCCATCGAGCAGGAAGCGGACTTCGATGACATTCCCGGTCCCGAGCATCCGGACAATCCGCTGAAGTACGCCGTACGGAAGGCATGGACCAACAGCAACGAGCACGCCGTCAAGTACATCGCCGTCTGCGATCCGAACGACACCGACGACTGGGACGCTGTGCTGTTGAAACTCAATGGTCGCACAGACGTCTATGGCCTGGTGCCCATGACACGCAACGCGTATGTGATCGGCGAGTTCATCTCACATATCAATCAGCAATCGACACCAGCCATCGGTCGTTACCGCGTGCTATGGACATCGCTCGCGATCGCCGACGTGGTAGCGATCTCCGATGCGACGACCAGCGAGGACGGCAATGAGATCCTAGCGACGGTCGACGACGATCCGGATGTTGCAGGTACACAGTGGACGTTGGTTGAAGTCCCTGCTGGCAACGCACAGTTTGCCACCGACGGCGTCCAAAGCAACGACATCATGCGGTACAACTATACCACGGACGGTTGGGGCAACGTCACCTATGACGAGCTCATCATCGCCTCTTTGATAAACCAGGACACGTTCAAGCTCGCAACCGGACAAGGTACGGCTCAGGTGACTGTGGCCAAGAAAATGGAAGTCTGGCATCCACGCACGGCTGCCGAGCTGTCCATCGCATTGGCAAACGTGGCCGAGGCATACGGCGATACGCGTGTACGCGCAGTGTGGCCGGATACCGTCGACGATGACAGCTACACGCTGGACGGTTATCACCTCTGCGCGGCATTGGCCGGGTTGCGATCCGGTGTCTCTCCGCACCAAGGCATGACCAACCTGGAGATCGCTGGCTTTGCAGCGACGCCGCGGACGAACGAGCTGTTCAACCGCGACGAGCTGGACCACATGGCCAACAACGGCGTGTGGATCGCCATCGAGAACGAAGACGGTGTGATCTACACGCGACACGCCATCACTTCCGTGGGCTTTGGCGACATCGCCACACAGGAAGAAATGATCGTCACCAACCAGGACTCCGTTGCGATCGGGTTCAACACCGATCTGGACGAGTTCTTCGGCGTGACCAACGTGGTCACAAATACGTTGGAACTGGTACGGCTGCGACTGGAAGGCCGTATCGCCTATTTCATGCAGATCGAAAATCCAAGACTCGGCGGACAGCTGATCGACGGTGAGGTGATAAGTGTCAGGCAGCACGCCTACCTGAGCGATACCGTCATCGTTGAGCTGCGGTTGGTGTACCCGTCGCCGTTCAATAACGTGGAGATTTATCAGCAAATCGTTTACGGTTAATGAGCCGGCTGGCACGACGCCAGTTTACGAAACCGCGCGGGTTGGCAGCTCGTGTAACACGGAGGTCGGTTGACCATGGCAACAGATGTATTTTCGCGTGACGTAAGCTACGGAGGCTCTTTTTCAGCTGACGGAGCTGCGGTCACTTTTGCTAACTTCGGCCCCGGGATGTTGGTCCAGAACATCAACTACGTCTACCAGCAGTCCATCACGCGGCTATACGAGGTTGGAAGTCCACTTATCTACCTTGTTGCTGGGCGTACTCAAGGGCAAGTAACCCTGGCCCGTGTTATGGGGCCTGTGGCACTCACCAATGGGTTCTATCAGCAATTCGGTAACGTGTGCTGGGCTGCCGGTAATAGCTTGTCATTCCAGGCCCGGATGGCCTGCGGTACGCGAGGCGGCGGGCAGCTATACACGATCGGACTCAACCACTGCGTGATTTCACAGCTGGGAGGCTCCGTCTCCGCCCAAGACATGGTAATCAACGAGACGTTGGCGATGATGTTCTTGTTCATGACGGTGAGTTAAATGTGCTGGCCAACGCACGGGGGCCGCACAGCCCGTCGAGCATAAATGTCCTTCTTTACTCAGCTAACCGAGTTAGGCGAAGCAGCCACACGCCACACAGTCAATGTGGCCAACGCCATTGCGCAGATGCCAGGCGCGCTGGGCGGACAGGAGCCAATCAGCGATCCACGCGAATCGGCAGGCGTTGCCGGCAATCCGCTTGGCCATAGCTGCATGCTGGAATCCGGTGTGGTATTGGAAGCAATACCGTACACGAATTCCTACAAAGTCGCGCCGCAGACAGGCGGGGCCGTCTTCCAGTGCTGCTTCATGGCGCAGTTACCAACGACTCCGATCGGCGTCACGGACAACACCACGCTGCAACCGGGTGTCAACGTCTACTACCTACGACATCCGAAGACATCATTCGGCGTCATCATCGGTGTTGAGCCGACAGCTATGGACGATCCTCGCGCAGGGCGGTCGGACTTCATCACGCAGGGCAGCCGTGTTGGCTTTCTGGCTGACAAGTTCTTCAAGTCCCTGTTTGGACTAGGCGGATCCGGCACCAACGCCGGTATCATAGACTGGTCGTCGCGACAACCGGTAGACAGCCTGCCTGTTGGTGAATGGTGCAAAACGGCCGAGACCGGCCTACAGTTCTTCATGGACTCGTACATGATGCACATGCGGGTCGACGAGATGACCGGCGTCTTCGCCTACTATTGGGATCAGCTACTACGGATCACCGGCCAGAACTACCAGCGATGGACTGGCAACTCTGTGTTTGAGAGCCTGGACGATGAGGGTGAGCATTTCTGGCGCCAGGGCATCGCGATCTACCCATGGGAACAACTAGGGTCTTTGACAGGGCCACAGCCATCGTTGTTGAAAGAACGCACGCCGGAGCAGACACAGCACGACGCGGTCGAATACGCCCGCTACGAGCCCGATCCCGATGATCTGCAATCGTTCCACCGTGTACAAGTCTTCGAGGGCTATCTGGGCCAAGGCGGCAAGCGACTGCTCGTAACAAAGCCGGCGGGCGTTAGCTGCCTGCGGTTCGAGCCAGATGCCAGTATGCATCCGGAGATTCCCGGCCTGGTCGAAGAAGTTCGGACGCTCGGAGGACACGTTGGTATGCGGACGGTTACCGGCTTCACGTTCGGCAAGCGGCCCGCGATTCCTACGCCTAAACGGCTGCGACTACCTGCGGATGAAGCTGGGGATAATCCCAACAACTATCGCTCGTCCGGGCATTACGGTAGCAGTGTACCGCACAAGTTACAACACGATCCGGATCTACCCAGCGGCAGTTGGCATGCCGGATTCGTTCATACCTGTGGCGTGCAAGACATGCACGCAAACATTTTCAACTGGGAAGCCAATCATCCGTTCGCATACCACGATAAGGACTACGACTATCCAGAAGAGAGTGAGTTGACCGCGATCGATACCAATCAATGGATCCCGACGTGGCAGGATCTTGAGAAGGGCGGACCCATTCGTGTACCACCGACTGTTGAGATTGACATCGACCATCGCAGCGGTTACGAGAAACTAACCGTCTACAAGAGCAGCGCCTACTGGACTGTCACCGACGACGGCAGCATGGAGTTCGGCGACGGCTACGGCGCCGGCATGCGGTTCTCCGGCGGCAACCTCTACCTGCAGGTGCCTGGCGACATCATGCTCGAAGCGGGCCGCACAGCAGCTATCTGGGGCGGTCGCGACGTCGCGATCCGTGCTTGGCAGTCCGTGGACATCACGGCCAATAAGAATGATGTGCGGATCAAGGGTGAAAACGGCATCTATATCTTGGCTGCCAACAGCAAAGGGCCGTACGGCGTCATGATCGAAAGTCGTGCTGCTAACCCCGGTTATGACTTCAGCGCGGACGGCCAGGCAGTCAAATGTGCTGGCATCTTACTGCACGCCCCGTCGTCCGAGCTCGTGTCGTTGACTCGCAGCGCATACATTCGTACCGGTCCATGCGCCAACAAGTCGTCGCAGGCTGCAGGCGACAGCACGCCGGTTCGCGACGGTGACATCGTGTTCGATGCATCCGAAGGCGGCGCACATGTTGACTTCTATGCAAACTGCGTACGGACCTTCGTCGCGTGCGCTGTGACGCACGCGTTTGGCAAAAAAGGCGACGTGAAGAAGGTGACGCATTTCACCAAGGACAACTCGGTGCTGGCAGGCGACACGTATATCGACGACAAACTCGTTGTCAACGGTTCCGTGCTAGTAGACGGCGGCGTCTATGCCTCAGACAAGTGCTACGACGGTGCCGCAACAGCAACTGCGCAGGCCAATGCCGGCCAGGCGTTCATGCAGTCCCTCGTAACGTGGGCCAAAGGCAAATTCACCGAAGAGATCGCCCAGAACTGGTACAAGTTTGGTCGACCTGGTAATCGAAGAACACAAGAGGGGATGTGGGCTAGCTACCGCGTCGACGCCGATTACGCCGCATCTGAGTTCGAGCTCTTCGAGAGTCGCTGGGCACAGATCGCCCGTTTGAGCAGCACGATTCCCAAGCGATGGGAGGAAAATGCTGTGATGAGCGGGCATAATCAGGCCGAGTATCCATTCCCCGGCCGCAAACGTATGATGACCGAAGAGGCATATCGTACGCAAGACACCTCCCTTTACGATACCAAAAAGGGTATAAGTGAAGACAGAGGCGCTCGCTTCGAGGAGCCCGCATACGCGACTCCGCAGAAGCAACAGCTTAACTGTAACTATCCTATTAGCAAAAAGGCATGACCGATGGCTCCCGGACGTATTCCTTACAAACCCGGTACCGTGTTAGGGGTGGTACCGGCGAAACAAATTGACAAGGGCAGTCCAACACTGACTCCGGAAGAGCAGACTGTGTTGGAGGCCGGCGGGTGGAATCCAGGCGAACCAATCCCGAATCTGCAAGGTACGAAATTGGGAAATCGCCTAACCGCCGAACGTGAAAGACTACGAACAGCGGCGGAGAACGTGGAAGGCATGACTCCGATACCGCCCGACACGCCGCCGATCGCGATCCCGATACCGGTTCCTATCGAGTCGTTGCCGCCGGAGAGGCAAACTGAGATACGCCAAGGCATGGATGAGATGGCAGAGATCCAACAGCAAATCCTCGGGAACCGTGCGGTGGCGCAGCACGAAACCGCCGTCACCGCCCCGGACAGCATTGCTGGCGTGCCGGGTATGCCAGAAGCGTTTCGGACAGCAGCGGAGGCACAAGGCGTAGCTCCGGCCGGGGTCGTGATTGAGAATGATCTGGGACCGGGTGGCGAAATGCCTGCCAGCGTACAGTCGGAACAACCGGCTGCACGCCCGCCAGCACATCCAGATGCAACACCGGCAACGGCAGAGACGTATTGCCCTAAATGCGGACACGATCTGAGCGCGGACATTTTCGCGCCGACAGATATGGACATCCGCGTGTACATGCAAGCGGTGTTGGGCGGACAACGATTTCGCAAAGACTACAGTGTGCTTGCAGATCAGATGCAGATCACCTTCCGCGGCTTGACGCCTGCAGAAGGCCAGCTAGCGCGAGTGACTGCCATGGCCGACGCCAGCGACGGCACTGTGTACGATTACACCATGCGACTGTTGCAGTACCGCATGACGATGTCCATCGAGCGAATCCAGAAGGCCGGCCAATCGCCGATCGCGATGACCCCGTTGTTGGATACATGCACGTTGGAAAAAGGACCGCAGAAACTACGAGAGCTGCAGAACTGGTTGGATCACAGAGTCCACGTGACAGAAGAAGGGAGACAGACAGTCGCTGACGCCTGGACGGAATTCAACGGCGTGATGAATGTTCTCCAGTCGCGAGCACGGGATCCAGATTTTTTCGCGGGCGCCGTGACACCCGACTCCTAATACAGTTGGCGGCAACCGGCGTCGTAGATTTTCGTGAAGCGGATTTCTACGATGCCGATTGGTGGACACGGCTAACTTGGTTGGAGGACTATGTTGCCGACATGAACATCGCGAGGGTGCAGGAGTATCGTCTGCAACGCAGCCTTGCTTTGTTGGCGTCAGCATCGGATGACAACTTCAACACAGTTTACGAAGCGACGGAGGGGCGCCGGCGGGAACTAACCGAGGCGATTATGCCGTGGCTTTCGCTAGGGCCAAAGACCCTGGCCGAAGCCATTCCTGCGATGCGTAAGAAATACGTAGAGACGTTTGGAGATCCGGACAGTCCGGAGTTCAAAGCACGCCTGCAAGAACTGCTTGATTACTGGAAGAACAAAGAATGGCAGACGACGGCCAAAACGTAGCTGCACAGATGCTGATTCAACAGCTTCTGGGCGCACTAGCCGGACCGGGACGCATTCCTGCCGTCGGTGGCGCCGGTCAGAATGTGTTTGGAATCCTAGAGCAGTTGCAGATGGGCCAGCAAATGCTGGCTGCACAGCAGGGTTCTACGCCGGGTTTGGAATTGGAATTGCTGAACGCCTCGCAGGGATTTAGCAAACTCGCTGGTATTCCTTTCGATCCGGAGAAAGCCGCGGCGCAGATCCATCGAAGCATCGGTATAATCAAGCCGTTGCTGTCCGCGCTCGGTCAGATGTCTCCGCAAGCGTTGCGTATGATCGGTCCGGGCGCCGAACAGATGGTCTTCGCTGGTGACATCACACAGGCATTATATCACCAAGGCATGACCGGCGAACGGGCTGCCGAGATCGGAACCGCCTTCCGCGGCGCGATGGGTCCATCTGGTCGTGGTTTCAGCGGTATGGGTCTCATGGAGCTTGGGCAGATGGCCACAGTCGGATCTGCGCAGGGCTGGGGGCCAACGGATCTAACCAAGGCGGGCATGATCACGTGGGGCAAACAGCACGCAGGGGGCCTGGCAGCCATTCGCGACGTCACCGGGATCCAGAACGTCGCGCAGCAGAAAGAGATGCTCGACAGGCTGACCCTCGGCGGTGTCGGCATGAGCTTCGACGAGCGAGGCATGTTCGTACGCCAGCTTTCGCGGACGGGCCAGATGGGCAACATCTCGCTCGATCGGCTGGGCGGCATCGCATCCGTGGCCGGACAATACGCCCAACAGGTGGGTGGCGACATCGGCTTCGGCCGCGAAGCGGCCATGCACGCGGCGGGGCTCGGCGCTGCCATGATGCGTTCCGGCGCCATGCAAGAGAACCTGAACATGGCCAACATGTCACAGGAGGAGTTCCTGCAACGCGACGCGATGTCGACCGTCAACGCCAGGATGAGCCGCGGTTTCAACCAGATGGCAGCCACGGTACGTCTCGACGCGTCGTTTGAGTTCAAGAAAGACTCCCAGGCAAAAGCAATGTCGGATGCCATCAAGGGCGGCAAGTCGAAATACATGTTCAACGGTAGAGAGTTCGACGCCTTGGAAGGTGACTGGCATGCCATCATGGAAGCCGGCGGCGTAGATCGTGAGACTGCCGCATCGAGTCTGGCAGCCCCCGCCGCCAATGCGATGTACGGAGATGAATACAACATCGCCTCGCTAGCCCGGGAGAAGCAGTGGAACGAGGACGTCAAGACGCCACTGGTCAACGCGATCGCCAGTCGTATCCGTATCGAAGGCGCCGAGGGGCAGCGGTACGGGGGTGTTATTGCTGAAACTATGCGAGGATTCCAGGTCAAGACTGGAGAGGGCAAGCTCGCAAGCCACAAGCGTCGCCGTGAAGAAGTAGCGACGGCACTTGAAGCCGCTGGCATGGCTCCGGAGGAGGCCGCGATTGCAGCGCACCGGGGTGAAGACGCTACAGAAGCGGTTGCGCACCGATGGGGCCACCCAAGTGCCCATGGCATGCTCGCACTCCTGAACCCGGAGCGGGAAAAGGAAGCAACCCAGGTGAAGCAACAAGCTGAGAAGAAAGCGAAGCTGGATGATACGATGTCCGGTTACATGCAGCAAGGATGGATCAAGCAGGGCATGGACGCCGTCAAACGCGCAGGCATGCGATCGGGCATAACAGGGGTGGGTGGCTTTTTGCGTGACATGTTCAGTGTGTCTAAGAAAGAGATGCGCAAGACAGCCGAAGAAGCGGGCGTCGACACCAGCGGCACCTCACTAAGAGAAGGTGCCGGCGCCGCCGCCGATCCGGCGGCCGAACGTACGAAAGACGCTGTGGGCAAAGAGGCCAAAGATAAGCAAGGCATGACCAAGGAGCCTGTGAAGGTCGTACTTGCTGGACCGGTGGAGCTTATCATAACCCGAGAAGGCGCTGAACTGGGACCGTTTCCGCAGCAGGCATCAACACAGAACGCATAGCCATGGCCGTTATATTTTCCAATTCGCCGGGCGTTGCAACCGCGATCGTAGATCCGCGAGTCATTCCTGTGACTTTCGGGTTCGGCGGCTGGGGTGGCGCTGCCGTCCGCAACGCCATCATCCGCGGCGTAGGCATTCGCTCACAAGGCAATTACCAGCTGCGATACACGTTGCGTAACTTCACCTACGTCTATGTATTCGGTGAGAAGGCCGGCGACTTCATCGTCAGCGGATTGACATTCGCCGGCAATTGTAACAACTCGGACTTCGCGGGAATCTCCGGCGTCCTTGACTACTACGGAAACTTCGGTATTGCGTACTACGGGAATCCCGTACCTATTCAAATCGGTGCCGCTGCTTTTTGGGGCTTTTTGGTTGGTGTCGACACGGGTATCCAAGATCCCGATAGTCAAATGGGACAATTCTCCCTTACGTTCAAAACATTACCACCATGAGCACGTTTCCTAATCACGTCCGCACGATGCTACTCAATGAAGCCCGCGGCAGTTATAGCCCGGACTTCTTTGGGGAAGAGTATGTGTCTGCCGATTTTTGTCCGCGCCCACTGCCGACAGCGCTTCGCAAAGCTCGCGGAGTGCTGTTCGGCGGGGCGTCGGATCGTCACATGCTCAACTACCGGCTGTTTCAGTACATGCATGTGCTGCACAGCACGGAATTGGAAGAGTACGTGACATTCCAGGATGATCGTATCACGTACCTGCCGCTTGATCGTCCAGAATTCTACAGCAATGCATATCAGCCGAGCGTGTCGCCGTCAGGGCTGACCGGCTGCGAGTTGGCCGTGATCGGCAGGCTCGAACCGGATGACCAGGCGGGACGATTGTACTACTGGTGGTATGTCGAAGTGATCGACAGCAACTACGTAGTCGTCCGTAACTTGTTGCCGCCCATCACAGAGCAGGTCTACGCCTATGTGAAGACGGCAACAAGT
>Ga0114919_10002820_pt1 | contig 14026 bp, 9 predicted proteins | sample BlataG_FD_88682 | JGI IMG/M metagenome (GOLD analysis project Ga0114919, IMG submission 88682) | Deep subsurface microbial communities from Black Sea to uncover new lineages of life (NeLLi) - Black_00105 metaG | ecosystem: Environmental > Aquatic > Marine > Oceanic > Sediment | place: Atlantic... | reverse complement strand
GGCACCGGAAGCGACGCAGCCCTGTTCGATTGCTTCGGCTACGCCTCAGCAATCGAACAGGGCTGGTGTGTTGGATGAGCGGAGACTAACTTAAGAACTGGTACCGATCCTGGGGGCAGGTCAATCGCTGCAAATCATTTGACCTAGAGTCGGCAAAGAGCTTCACAGACCTTATTATTTTCTCAGCCGAACTGGCCAACGACAGCTCGATCGACCTTACTCGTCTGAATGACTGCCCGTGGCCGAAGCCGGTCCGATTCAAAACTCAACAGCGTGTTCGCCTGCCGCATACAATCGGTGGCTGGGGACACTCGGAGCACTTTGTATCCGTGGCTCAATCGGGTGGAAAAAAGGGGCAAGATCCGCCGAGTTCCTTGTCTGGCTCTGCCTCAACAAACGCTTTGACGGAATCGACCGTGATTGGGAGCACCCAAAGGGCTTCCGCTATCATCCGGTGGAAGGTGAAATCAACGGGTAAAGGTGGCCTGGTCATAATGGACAGTAATTCCAATAAGTGGCGTATTCGCCGCCCGCAACAGGAAGTGAAGCGGATGAGGCAGGGGGGCAGCCTGATAATTGCCCTGTTGCTCGCGCAAATGCCCGCCGTAAATCAAGCGGTCGCTGAGTCCCCGACCAATAGCGAACTGGCAGCCGCGAAAGAGTGGGTGCTTGAGTCACTACTGGCAGACAAGTCGGAAGCCCCATTCAGTTTTTCATACGATAAGAGATCATCTTCCGGGCTTATTGGGGAATGGAAGTTCACCCGGGCAGGCCGCAGGCTCGACGGTTGGCGTCATGAGCACACGCTAGTATGGACCGACACTGAAACTGGGCTGCAATTACGCTGTGTCGTGATTGAGTATGCGGACTTTCCCGTCGTGGAGTGGACGCTGTGGCTGAAAAATACGGGCAAGGAGGACACGGCCCTCCTCGAAAACATCCAGGGAATCGACGTGAGGGTCGACCGCGAGGACGCAGGCGAGTTCGTGCTGCGCGGAGTGCGGGGTGACTCATGCATGGCAGAAAGTTTTCGTCCATATACAATCCAACTCGGGCCGGAGGCGGTGAAACGTTGTTCGCCGCCGGTTGCGGGCGACAAGGTATCGGGCAAATCGTCGGACGGACCAGATGGTTGGCCATATTGGAATCTGCAACGGCCTGGCGGCGGCATGATTCTCGCTGTCGGCTGGCCGGGGCAGTGGGAGGCAACGTTCACACGCGATCGTGATCGCGGCCTGCGAGTGAGGGCGGGGCAGCAACTCACGCGTCTCGTATTGAAGCCAGGCGAAGAAATTCGCACGCCATCCATCACGCTGTTGTTCTGGCTGGGTAACGACGTGGTGCGAGCACAGAACCTCTGGCGTTCATGGTATCTCGCGCATGTGCTACCGCGCGTGGAGGGGCGGCCGCAGCAACCTACTGCGGCGGTCTGGGTGGATGGCAGCCTCTCCTCCTGGCCTTCGGTGCAGGCTTTTCTCGATGCAGGCATCCGGCCAAAAATTTGCTGGCGGGATGCAGGGGGGCTGAAGACGTGGTATCCCAGCAGCAACGGTCCCTTCACGGATAAGAAAGCGTGGTTGAACACGGGGACCTGGGAGGTGGACGCCACAAAATACCCAAGTGGTTTCAAACCGTTCAGCGATAAGGCACGCGCGAACGGCATGCAGTTCCTGCTGTGGTTCGAGCCTGAGCGCGTGGGTGACCCAAATTCGTGGCTCGGCAAGAATCATCCTGGGTGGCTCCTGCCCGGCAACAGCGCGGGTGACGTGCTCAACCTCGGCGACCCCGACGCGCTTGCGTGGCTTATCGAGCACATCGACGCCATGGTGAAATCACAGGGGCTCGACTGGTATCGCGAAGACCTGAACGGCGGAAATTATGGCACCGCTTGGCGGAGGCACGACGCGGCCGACCGGCAAGGCATCACAGAGAATCTCTACGTGCAAGGCCATCTCGCGTTCTGGGATGAGTTGCGGCGACGCCACCCCCATCTGCGGATCGACTCCTGTGCTTCGGGTGGACGACGCAACGACCTGGAAACAATGCGCCGTGCCGTGCCGCTCTTGCGGAGCGACTGGTCGGTGGCTGCGTATGCGAAAGAATCGCTTCAGATCGAGGGCAACCAGGCCCAGACGTATGGTCTTTCCTCGTGGTTGCCTTGGCAGGGCACCGGAGTTCCATTCTTCACCGATCGCTACGCGGTGCGCAGCTACTATCTTACCGGTTTTGGCATTCTTGCGGCGGGCGACTGGAACAAGAACGAAGACAAACGCGCCGACATGATTCGCGGCTACACCGAAGCGCAGCGCATCGGTCCTCTGCTACTCGGCGACTACTATCCGCTCACCCCCTACAGCCTCGACAAGAACTCGTGGATTGCGTGGCAGTTCCACCGTGCCGATTTGAATGAAGGCGTCGTGCAAGCCTTTCGTCGACCGGAATCCAAAAAAGACTCACTTACCGTGAGACTGCGCGGCCTCGATCCTCAACAACACTACGAAATCGAAGACTTTGATGGCGATGGAGGTGTGAGCACCGGAGCGGAATTGATGAATGGATATACTTTTCATCTACGACAAAGACCCGCAGCGGCGGTTTTCCGGTTGAAGCGGTTGGACGGAACTCCAGCATCGCACCGCTGAAAGGGCACACAATCGCCGTGAGCCGGAGTGGCGAAATATGGCGAACGTGAGGTGGATTATCGATCGTCGCTGCCCGGGGCATGGCTGACGTTCGGCGGTGGGAAGTGGAGAGTGGCATGGTTTACTGCATTTGTCTTCGTGAAACGTTGGCGACAAGAGTCTTATTGGTCCTCGCGGCCGGCCTTTCCGCCTCGGTCGTCGGCCACGCTGCCGAACATCTGATCAAGCCCGGCGATCCCCCCCAACCGGTGTTGGACGCTGCTGAGGCTGGCGATGCAGTGGTCTTTCTTCCCGGCCTGCATGAACACAAGCTCGGCAAGCATCAATCCATTCTCTACGTTGAGAAACCCGTTCACATCGAGTTGACAGCAGGAGCAACCCTCAAACTCGCGGACGGGTCCTGCCTGCCCGAGACGGTCGGAGAAATCACGGTGGACCAAGATGCTCGCGCCGGCAAGTTGGATGACTTTGAAGTGGGTGGTGCGTTCAAACAGACGCGGGAGTTGACCACTGGCCCGGAGTTATACGGGGCAACGGTGTACACCATCATCATTGACAAGGCGGGAACGGGCGGCGCGGCCGACACCTTTCGGTGGGGCGATGGGAACCTGTTTGATACACCGAACCGCGGCGTTGCCATCACGGGCGACTGGCAAGAACTTAGTCACGGTGTGAAGGTCCGCTTCACAAGTCGTACCGGCCACGTGGCAGGCAGTTTATGGTTTGTGTCCTATGGCGGTCGCGCCGCCTACGGCATCCGTGTCGGGCACGGTGTTCAGAAGGAGTACATTGAGAAAGTCACTATCGGCGGTCAGGGAACCATCGACCTGAATTCGGGAAGAAATGCCCAGCCCAGCGGGTTGGTCAAGGATATCAATGCGTGTGTGCTCATCCACGGCCGGGTGAGGGGTGTGCGGGTCGAAGGCATCACCATGAAAAACACCATGCGGTCGGTGATGTGCTATGGCGAACACACGGGGAAGATGTTGGCGGGCGGCAAGACCGAGGGCGGTGAGTCCTTCGACGCCGAGGACATCGTCATCGAGCGGACCCGCACGCTCAATCCGTCGGGCGCGGCCTACCTGCTCGGCCACCCGTCGCACCGAGGCCGGTTGCGAAATGTGAAGTGTAATTCCAACTACATGGAAACTGGCCTGACGGCAATCGAGCCAAACTACAACCTGGATGGGTACGAAGTGATTGACAACGTCATCAAGAGTGACGGGCAGGCGATTCACTGCTGGCGGTTCTCGAAGAATGGCACGGTGGCCGACAATTTGCGGGTGCATGACACGGAGGGCAAACCGGTTGTTGTGGTCAATTCGCCAAGCGGATGGCAGCCCCCAGAACCGCCGACCCAACGGAATAATCGGAATCATCTGGCGAGGACAAAGCCGGGGAGGCCTCCGAAATAATCATTGACATGGTGACGCGTGTGCGAGCGGGCGGAATATCTGTCGTGTGCTGCAGGCCAACGGCAGAGGCAAGGTCCGCCGAACCCCGGCAATGGAGCGGGATTGCGATAAAATTGGACGGAGGGGTAGAACCCTCGGCGCGAGCCGCCGGTCGTAATCGTTCGTCCTAACAGACCGTGGAACGAGTCTGCCGCCGGGGGATACGGCGGCCGGCAACCCCGAAAACCATCGGCGTTTTCGCGTGTTGCCAAAGTGGAAAAAGGCCAAGGATGGCAATCCTGTTCGGCACACAAGATGCTCAGATGCTTGAGGAATGGAATTGGCGTCCGGCGCTCTCAAGGCCCCCCGGGGCCGTCGCCGGACCCCTTCGAAAGCCCCCAGCGCAACTGGGGGATCCTCCGGTCGATCCCCGGACTCGCGACGGGGCTTCTGAGGCGCTTCCTCACGCTGACAGAATAGATTCGCAACTGCCTTGCCGAATAGCATTGCCAAGGAGGGCTTTTTCCACGGACAGGGCAGGAGGGAATCTCAACTGGCAGCCCGAAGAAAAATGATGAAAAGAATTCTAGCTGCGTCATTTGGTGCCCTACTATTTTGCGTCATTGTTCCGATTGCGTATTTCGTTGCATTCGAGGGCTTTCCGCTGAATGGGCTCACCGGAATTGCTGTTCTTGCCGGTGGCGGCGCTGTACTGGGTGCGATAGTGGGAGCACTGTTCCCCCGGTTTTTTGGATTCGTCTTTGACGTTATGGTGGATCTATAAGAACAACCTGCCCAGAACGGTCATCGGCGAGTGTGGCAACCGCTTTCACCGGTCGCACAGGCTTATCGTTGGTGTGCAAGGAAATACGAAGGCATGCACAGCGTAGTAAAGAGTATTGCCGTCGCATGCCTTACAGCTATCCTCACGGCGGGTGCCTACTTCATGATTGGGCCCCAGATCATGATCATCGTGCCCGTAGCCGTTCTGGCGGGCGTTGTCCTTGCTTTCCGACGCTCCTTTCTGTCATTGGTCTGCTTCGGCTACCCCTTCACTTTTGGCCTAGTCTCAGCAGTAATCGGCTGCTCGGAGATTACCGGCTATGAGAGAACTGCCCCCTTCATCGTTTCAGTGCTCATTGGAATCGCCGGCGTTGGGCTGATGGCGGCTGGACTGTGGAAGGCAATGCCCAAAAGAACGAACGGAACCGCAAACGGTATGGCCCAACAATCTCCTGGAGGCGACAGCCCAGAGTCCCTTTCAGGGGAGTGACGTTCGCTGATAGAGATGCGATGAACCATTCCGCGTTGGAGTCACCCCGGAGATGACGTGCGACGGCCCGGCCGGCTCCTGCAGGTCATTCCCCGTGATTTTGCCAAAGCCCATCGTGGGCGTCGGCTGCCACTGGCCACGGAATTTGCCCAGATGCTGATGGAAGTCCGCTCAGGAGGACCTTGCGGGCACAACGGACCCTCAGAGTAGAGCTACCCGGCTAGGATTCGAACCTAGACAAAGGGAACCAAAATCCCTTGTGCTACCGTTACACCACCGGGCATTGCCAGATTGAAAGTATACCGCGAACGGAGTCGGAACGGGATGCTTTGGGAAGTCAGCAGCATCTCACTGCTTTCAGCTGACCCAGGGCTCAGGTGTCCGTCTTAGGGCTGAGCAGGATCACCAGTATTTTGTCCACCAAGGCTGCAATTGTCGAGATTCTGGAATCGACCGCCACACTTCGCCTGCTACCGGCGATGTTTCGTGGCCTGCTTTCGGTTTGCCTGGCAACGACCGTGCTACTGACCTGGCCGCTCTGGCAGGCCCGCGATTTTCCGCCACTGCTGCCTGTCGCGGACCTCCCGCAGTGCAATTTCGGCTGGCCGCTGCTGGCTGCATGCGGGCTGCTCGCAGCGTTGCCACGGCTGGGTCTGGCAACCTGCTGGATCGGCTTTAGCCTGGCAATGCTGCTTGACCAGACCCGCATCCAGCCGCAGGTGATTTCGATGCTGATGCTGTCGCTGGCAACCATCAATTGGCAGCCGGGTGTACTCGTGGCTCGGGCTTCGTTGGCGTCACTCTGGCTCTTTGCCGGCATCCACAAGCTCATCAGTCCGGCCTACTACCGTTTCTTCGTCCCTTGGCTGCTTGGTTGCCAATGGGATTCAGCTGCCGGCGTCGCGGTTGCCTCCAGTCTGGCGCTCGGGGAGATCGCCTTGGGCATTGGCTGTCTCGTGCCCGCGACAAGAAGACTTGTTGCGTTCGGGGGAGTGCTGCTTCACTTGGCAGCCCTGGTGCTGCTCTCGCCAATCGGCCTGGAATGGAACTCGGCCGTTTGGCCCTGGAATCTCGCGTTGGCGGCCGCGAGCCTCGCAATTGTTCTGCCCTGGGGAGGCTGGGCCTTGGGCGAATGCTGGCAAGAGTCGCCAGACTGGGTGAAGGCCTGGGCCGTGGGGCTCTTGGTGATGCCGCTGGGCTATTACGTTGGAATCGTTGATGCCTACCTAGCCGGCTGTGTCTATGCCTACAACACCCCGCGGGCATTTATCTGCACGGCATTCGACCGGACTGACATGGGCGGACTGGAAAAAATACTCAACGTCCCGCTGCCGCCCGCCCCGCGGCTGTTCAAGGCTTTTTTTCTGCAGGTGGGGCGTGCTGGAACCTGGGTGGAGATTGAGGACCCACGGTGGTGCTGCGGTGGCACGCAGAGCTGGGAATGGCAGCAGGATCGCAGGGGGGCGCCAGCCCTCAGGCCAAAGAAAGCAGTTCGTCTAGGGGGTCGGTCAGTCGATGGGGTGCCTTGACCGAGGCAAATCTTTCGGGACACTAAACCCTTCGTGATAAGGGCCGCGGACGAATGGGCAATTGCTGCCCAGTGAATTGCCCCGTTCAACTCTGGTTGCCGCCGGGAGATGCACGTATGCAAACTCAGACCCGATTCACCAGCCGGTCAGCCTTTACCCTGATCGAACTCCTTGTGGTGATTGCCATCATCGGTGTTCTCGTCGGCATGCTGCTGCCGGCTGTCCAGCAGGCCCGCGAGGCGGCTCGCCGCTCGAGTTGCCAAAACAATCTGAAACAGATCGGATTGGGCATTCACAATTTTGAGTCGGCAAGAACGCATTTCCCGACGGTGGTGAATATCTCTGGTGGAGCAAGGCACTACTGGATGGCCCAGATTCTTCCCTACATGGATGAGAATCCGATCGCTGAGTTGTACGACTACACCGTGTCGTTTTCCGATTCGGCAAATCAGGCAGCGGTACAGTTTCCACTACCATTTGCAAGTTGTCCAAGCACCCCTGAAGGTCCCCTCAGTGACCCGCGATTTCCAACCAGTGGGACCAAATGGGGGTCGTCAGCATCAGATTACGGAGGGATTGCGGGCGTGACCTCAACATCTTCCTGGTGGTCAAGCTACATCTCATACCCCCGTCCATCGACAGCATTACTCAAAGGCTTCCTCGGCACAGCTGTGCAGATTCGCTCTGCCGGTGCCCCCGGACTGCGTCATAGAAATATCACGGACGGGCTGTCAAAAACGGCGGCAGTCGGCGAAATGGCTGGTCGGCCGCAGGTTTGGTATTTCAACCAAATGATTACCGGTTCAGGCGAATTGACAGGTGAGTATGTCTACAACAGCGGGTGGCCGACGGCCAACAATCAGACCATCAAAGGCTTCCAACTGGATGCCAGTCAGTCGCTTCAAAAAAATCAATTCCCAATCGGACCACAGGTGGTCAATGGCTCGAACAAGAGTGGCATCTATTCATTCCACCCCGGTGCTGCCGGATTTCTGTTTGTCGATGGTTCGGTTTCCTTTTTAACGAACGAGACGTCATGCGAAACGATGGCGGCGATCTGTACGTTCGCGGGTGGCGAAGTAAACCCCGACTTCTGACCACCAGTCAGCAGGCTGCCCCCTCAGTCTGGCAGCCACGATTCCCTGGCAGGCAAGCGGTACTTGCTTGTCTCGTTGCAGTAGCCCACGTCAGTTGTGGGGTGGAGAATTCAACCGGAGGCGCCAAAGCCGAGGAGATAGCAGTTCAAACTCCGGGGAAAAATCTGGAAAAGTTTTTCCGACAACGCTACGAGTGTGGCCGAGAAGCTTGGCCAGCTCCGCAGGTGGATCCTGGCATTCAGTGGGAGGAACTTGGCCCCCTGCCCGTTGTTCAGCACCCCGCTGACAATCCCTTTTCGCCAGCGAAAGCTGAACTCGGCAAGGTACTCTTCTTCGATCCGCGGCTCTCCGGCAGTCGAGAGATTGCCTGCGCTTCCTGCCACGACCCCGACCTCGCCTGGGCCGACGGGCGGACCGTGAGCTTTGGCCACCACCGGGAGCCACTGAAGCGAAACGCGCCGACGATTCGAAACATCACCTTTCAGCGGACACTGTTCTGGGACGGACGGGCCAACACGGTCGAACAGCAGGTTGAGCAGGTGCTACTCAATCCAGCAGAAATGCACATCACTCGGCAGCAGCTGGTCGAGGCGGTGGCCGCAGTGCCCGGCTATCGCAAGCAGTTCACTGCGGCATTTGCTGACTCTCAGGTGTCGTTTGACCGAGTTGTACAGGCCGTCGCCTGCTTTCAACGGACCGTTGTCGGCGGTGGTAGCCGGTTTGATCGGTTTGTGCGTGGCGAGTACAGCTTGCTCAGTGACGATGAGATTCACGGACTTGATCTCTTCCGTCGCAAGGCCCGCTGCCTCAACTGTCACCATGGGCCGCTCTTTTCCGATGGCCAGTTCCACGACGTTGGCCTCAGCTACTATGGCCGCACGACGGAAGATCTTGGCCGGTTCCGAGTGACCGGGAAGCCCGAAGATGTGGGCCGGTTCCGAACACCGTCCCTGCGGGATGTGACCAAGACCGAGCCACTGATGCACAACGGCCTGTTCAAACTTTCCGGCGTGCTCAACATGTACAACGCCGGTATGCCGACTCTGAAGCGGCAGGCATACCAGCAGAACGACCCGCTGTTTCCAACAAAGTCGCCACACCTGAAGCCACTCGGCCTCAGCCGGCAGGAGTTGGCCGATCTGGCGGCGTTTCTGGGGACACTGGAGGAGCCGTATCGTCGGATTCGGCCGCCAGCGTCGGCCATGCCTGACGGGCCTTAAAGGCTGCGGCATTGGAAAGCCCCCAGATTTGCAGACCCGGGCGGTCGGTCTCCGTTCCGATGACGGTCACCAGCCGCTCACCATTGGGCGTGAGCAGGACGGTGTCCGGGTTGGCTGCACTGCTGGGCAGGGCGAGCAGCTCCTGACCGTCACTGACATCCCAAATGCGGACAGTGCCGTCCTGGCCAGCCGTGATCAGCCGCCGACCGTCGGGTGAGAACAGCACCTTTTCCACCTGGCCCTCGTGTCCATGAAACCGGTGGACTTCACGGTTCGCTTCAATGTCCCAGAGTTGTGCGGTGCCGTCGGTGCCGCCGCTAGCCACCAGGTGGTTATCAGGGCTGATGGCAAGCGTGAGCACCGAACCAGCATGAGCAGTAGTTGCTGATATCGTCGCTCCGGTTTCGAAGTTGCAGATCAGAATCCTCCCCACGGCCAATCCTCTCGCCAGCATCCGACCATTCGGGCTGACGGCATTGGCGGTGACTAATCCATGTGGGGCAAGTTTGACCACGGGTCGGCCGGTGCCAGTGTCAAAGAATGCTGACCGCTGGTAGGCCACCCGCTTTCCTGCCAGGCCGAAGACGGGTGAGACACGGGCCGTTTGTGACGCAGAGTCTTCCCGTACCTGAAAATTTTCTTTCCCGTCAGCCACGTCCCACGCGGTCAGGCTTTGCCCTGTAGAGGTCAGTACGGTCTTTCCGTCGGGGCTGAAGCAGACTGTCCAGTGCCCACCGTTCATGACGGCTTCATCACTCAGTAACAGTGGTGCAGATTGAGTGTTCAGATTCCAGACAGCAGTCTTGCCTGTTTCGTCTGGGGTCCGAAAGCTGGCTGCCAGCCGGTCGCCGGTAGGGCTGAAGGCCAGCATCGTGAGGCTTCCGAAAGCAGTTCGTAATGACTTGACGAGACTTGCCGCCCGGGAATCCCAGATTTCGATCCGGTCAGTGGTGCCGATAGCCAGCAGGTTGCCATCGGGGCTGAGGCTGGTTGCCGTTGGCGGTAGGGCAGTGGGAATAAACCCCAGCTTCGCCGGCAGGTTTGGTTTCCAGAGCCGAACCGTGCCGTCATAACCGCCGCTGGCAATGGTGTTGTCAGTCGGGTCGAAGGCAAGCGTGAGAATGGCGTCAGAATGGCCGATCCAGTTACGCAGGCAGTGCTGCCGCGACACATCCCAGAATCGAAGATGGCCGTTGGTTGCGCCACTGACAAGCTGGCCAGCCGCCGTGGCGGCAAGGGCCGAAACATTTGCCTGATGCCCGCGGAGATTACCAATCAGCCGCCCCGAGGAGGTTTCCCAGATATGAATCAGCCGTTCATCGGAGCAGGCGTAGAGCCGCTCGCCGCTGGGATCGAGAGCCAGCGCCGTTTCAGAACTGGTGCCGCTGGCCCGCAGGCTGGCAGTCATCAGTTGCCCCCCATTTTTTGTGGCAATCACTTCGACTCGGTCTGCACGGCCAGTTGATACACGCTGGTAGAGGTTGATCGCCAAATGAGATCCTGTCTTGCTAATCGTGTACCGTTGGACGGTATGGTCCCTGTCGGTCTCAAAGAGTTTCGCTCCGGTGGCCGCGTCCCAAAGCATGAGCCGGTTGGCTGTTTCGATCAGTAGTCTGTGCTTACCGTCCACGAAACAAATGCCACGAATGCGGCCTGGTGGTCTCGACAGACTGGTCAGCAGTTCGCCACTCGGTCGGGAAAGAATTTGGATCTTCCCATCGGCTGCTTGTACCGCCATTCGTTGGCCATCCTGGCTCCAGGCAACCGGCAGGTCAGCTGAAGACAATGCTGTGAGAGCTGTGAAATCACCCTGTTCGGCTCGCCAGGACCGCAGCCAGTCAGCAGCCATCGAGGCGTCGTGACGCCGTGGCATTGGAGTGACTGCATAGACGTGGAAGTGCCCGCGAATACTGTTGGTGACTGTTAGTGGCCGTTCGAGCAATCGTCGCGTCAATAATCCCCGCAATGCCGTTTGGGAAGTGACCGGATCGATTGTGCGAACAGCAAGCTGGGTCCCAGTATCGTTCCAGGCCAAGGCGGTGACTGGACCGCTCCCCGGCGTCAAAACAGCGACCGCTTCATCGATCGCTGGCAATAGGCATCTGAGCTCAAGTGGCAGTGGCGATCCTGCAAGTGTCGCGTTCTCCTGAAAAACCCGCCGGGCCTGTCGGAGATTCTTCGTGGCAATCGCTGCCTGTAGTGCCCGCAAATTCGCAACGTAGAGCCGCCGGGTGGCGAGTGCCGCCGCCGTGTCGGCTCTGCTCTGGGCGGCGACGGCTGCCTGCCGCTGCCGCTCAGCACGAACTGCATAGAGTGTGGTACCGACAGTGCCAAGGATGAGTGCTCCCAACACCCCGAGGGTGGCAATCGCCACGGTTCGATGCCGACGAAAAATGCGTCGCAGGGAATCGGCCAAGCCGGGCGGGCTGGCAAGAATCGGTTCACCCCGCAGGTAGTGGCCGAGGTCGGCCTCGACTTCGGCCGCGCTCGAATAGCGGCGGGTCCGGTCCTTGTCGAGGCATTTGGTCACAATGGTGGTCAAGTCGCCGCGGAACCGTGGGCTGACCGATGAGAGCTGGGCCGGTTCGGCTTCAGTCACAATTCGGGCAGCTTCGTGGATTGGCTGGTTGCGGACATCGTATGGGGGGCGACCAGCAAGCAGTTCGTAGAGCACGACTCCCAGCGAGTAGACATCGGCTCGGATGTCGAGGTCATCAGCACTGCCGGTGAGTTGCTCAGGGCTCATGTACTGCAGTGTGCCGACCAGTTGTCCGGCATCCGTGTGGACGGTCGTCAGGGCGACATCGCCATCGGTACTCCGGGCGACCCCAAAATCGATAATCTTGGGTTGGCCATCGGCGGCAACAAGAATGTTGCCAGGCTTGAGGTCGCGGTGAACAACACCCCGTTGGTGGCCGTGGGCGACAGCGGCAACCGCTCTCTGAATCAACCCAACTCGATCTCTAGTCGAGAGCTCCTGCCGCTGGGCAAAGCGGGTGATGGCGATGCCCTCTTCCACGTATTCCATGACGAAGTAAGGCACGAGCTGGCCGCCAATCTGCTCGATGCCCGCCGAATAGATCTGGGCGATCGCCGGGTGTGACAGTCGACCCAGAATCTGGGCCTCCAATTCGAACCGTTTGGCCGCTGCCCGGGACAGCAGCCCTGGCCGAATCAACTTGACGGCAACGATTCGATCTGGACGATCCTGTCGGCCCTGAAAAACTCGGCCCATGCCGCCCTCTCCGATGAGTTCGAGAAGGGTGACGTCACCAAGCCTGGTGCCGGGCTGGCAGGCGTCATTTGCCGGGGCGTCAGGGCCACCCAGAAATTCTGATAGGCCGCCGAAGCTGAGCACCGGTTCGGTCGATCCAGAGGGCTGATCCATGCCGGCTTCAGGCTTCAGGGGGCACGGCGATTCCCGAGACATCACCGGCCGGTTCACCGGCGGCCGATGTGAGTTTGCTGAGCCGGCTGGTTACTGCAAACGAGAGCTGTTCGAGTTCGATCGCCAGATCGACAGCTACCTGCTGCACACCGGCCGGCAGGGTGAGTGTCACCGGAGCGAAGTTGACGATTCCCTCGACACCTGCGGCCACGAGCGCATTTGCCGCTTCCTGGGCCCGATTGGCTGGAACCACGATCATGCCTAGCCTGATTCCTTTTTCAGCGACTGTCGTGGCCAGTTCACTGAGCGGCTGGATACGAATGCCCTGCACAACCTGCCCAACCTTGACGGGGTCCGCATCGAAGGCAGCCTCGATCGAGAAATTTTGCCGTCCGAACCCACGGTAGCCGAGCAGAGCTTGGCCGAGGTTACCAGCGCCGACCATGACCACGGGCCAGGCCTGATTGGTGCCGAGGATGTCCCGCATGGCCCGAATCAATTCCTCGCAGCGGTAACCCACGCCGGGGTAGCCGAACTGACCGAAGAAGCCGAGGTCTTTTCGCACCTGGGCATCGCTGAAACCAAGCAAGGTTCCGAGCTGTCCCGAAGAGACGGTTGACCGGCCTGCCGCTTCCAGTCGCTGGAGTTCTCGCAGGTAAAGGCTGATCCGGCTAACAACGACCTTCGGAACACTGGCGTCGGAGGGCAACTCGCCAGACTGCAGTTGTGATTCGTCGGACGCCATGAAACATCCACCAGACCCGTGTCGGACTCTCCTAATCTACTATCCCCGCCGCAACGTCCGCAAATCGGCTCCGCGGCGGCCCGGTTCTAACGGTTGTAAGGCCGCTGGAGCCCTGGAAAAAATCACACGATTACAGAAAGCAATCATCCTGGGAAGAGTTTGTGGGCGATGTTTGAAAGCAGGGTGGCAAGCGGTTGCTGATGAGCGACCTGTCAGTCAGCCCTGTGTTCCCAAGGGCGCAGTCCTTCCTCCAGGTGAGCATTTCGGGAGAGTGTGATGAACAGAGTTTGGGTGAGCGGCCTGCTGATACTGGCTGCAGTGGTGGCAGGAAGCCGACCGGCTGATGCTGCGTATTGTGGCTTGGCCAGCTATCAACACGGTGCGGCAAAGCTAACCACGGTCAGTTTTGCCCGGGCCCGGAAGGCATGTTCCAGCTGCGAGCGTGCAGAACCATCATGTGCTGCTCCGGCATGCTGTGATACACGAATGGTCAAGGATGTCGTGTACGAGCAGAAACAGTACACCTGTTACAAGACGGTCTGCGAGAGGGTGGTTGAGCAGAAGGAAATCGACTGCGTCCGGTACGAGAAAGAGCAGTGTTTCCGTGAGGTCGAGTACACGATCTGCAAGCCAGTCTGGGAGACCCGCACCAGAAGCATTCCGTACACGGTCTGCAAGCCTGTCTACGAGACGCGGACGAAGGAGATTCCGTACACGGTTTGCAAGCCTGTGTATGAG
>Ga0114919_10002818_pt1 | contig 14031 bp, 6 predicted proteins | sample BlataG_FD_88682 | JGI IMG/M metagenome (GOLD analysis project Ga0114919, IMG submission 88682) | Deep subsurface microbial communities from Black Sea to uncover new lineages of life (NeLLi) - Black_00105 metaG | ecosystem: Environmental > Aquatic > Marine > Oceanic > Sediment | place: Atlantic... | reverse complement strand
TATGATATTGGCTATGGTGGTCTCGATCACGTGCTGGCCAGTGGTGCGGACGTTAATTTGCTTGTTTTGGATACGGAGGTTTATTCGAACACTGGTGGGCAGATGTCGAAGTCAACGCCGAGGGCGGCGGTGGCCAAGTTCGCCGCCGGCGGAAAGCCGACTCCCAAGAAAGACCTTGCGCTGCTGGCTATGACGTATGGGAATATCTATGTGGCCCGAGTGGCAATAGGAGCGAATCCGAATCAGACAGTAAAGGCGTTTGTCGAAGCTGAGGCATATCCGGGGCCTTCTCTTATAATTGCTTATGCACATTGTATTGCTCACGGCATTAATATGACAAGGGGCTATGAGGAGCAGAAGAAAGCCGTCAACTGTGGTTATTGGATTTTGTGTAGATTTAATCCGCAACTTAAAGAGGAGGGCAAAAATCCGTTGCAGCTTGATTCGAAAGCTCCTGCGCTGGATATTGAAGAATATATTTATGGGGAAAATCGTTACCGCACGCTGCGTCAATCGAAACCGGAGAGGGCGGCAGAATTGCTCAAGCTTGCCAGAAGGGATGCGGCTGAACGATATGTTCTAATGGAGCAGCTTGCGCAGTTGCCCTGCGGGCGTGAAGGGTGAGGAGGGGTTCGAAATGCGAATTGAGAGATTTGCAGGACAGTAGAATGGTTAGTCGGTTCTCAAATATCTTGCGTTTGCTGGTTATTGTGATGGTTTCTACTGTGGCAGGGTGTGAGCAGGAATACAAGGGAGATATGTCAGTTTGCGAGCTGCTGATTGACCCCGACTTGTTGACTGACCCAAGTTTTATCATACCTGATTATGCTCATCGAGCAATGGAAGCTACAGGTGGTCGGCAGGCGTGGGTCAGAACGAAGGAGCTTTCTGTTGATTGTGTGGTCACTTTTTATCAACCTGATGGCAGTTTTTACTTGACCGAGCAAGTTTACCAGATTTGCCCGTGGTCAAATTCTATTTTGGTTTTGGCCGAGGAGCCACAGGGCAGATTTGTTTGTCGGTTGACGGATGGAATGTTTACTGTGTTAAAGGGCGCTGAGCAAGTTGATAGCTTGCCGATTGTGGTGGCCAGTGGCAGGCTGGCAGAAGCAGTACTGAGTATAACAACGGCTCCGGTACTTTTTCTGGATAAGTCGGCTGAGTTTACTAAAGCGCATCAGCCGGTCAAAATAAGGGGACAATGGTATTATCCGTTTAGGCGAACGACAGAACGAGCAAGCATCGGGCCCGGTGTGCCGCAATTAGCGAGAACTGAAGCTGTTTTCTATCAGAACAGGGACAACTCTCTGGTCAGTCTAATTTGGCTTGGGGCGGTGGCAAAGATGGGGTCTCAGGACGGCGGGATAGTAGTTCGCGGCTATGATTATCGCGAGGTTGAGAAGAACGGCGTTTGGCCTCCCGCTAAGATAGAGATATTTGTGACCGATACTGCGGGCGATTTAGTGCAGCGGCTGGTCAGGATAGAGCTTAGATAATTCTGTTGTCCGAACGCAGATTCAACACTTACATCTGTTGTCGCTGGCGTAAGCTCACATCTTGTAAAGTAGGCAGAACACTCGTTGGGGCTGGATGGCCTGAGTACCCAGGTATACCCTACGGTACACAGAGTCACCAGCACTAAAGCAGGGAATGTTTTGCGATCGGTTCGGGGGCTGTTTGAGCGTGTGGTCGGTTTTTGTTGGGTCACAATATCGATGTTTTACACCTAAGAGATTGGACGAACTGCTTGAAGAACGGCGTGAATCTGCGGGAAAAACCGACATTTTTCTACAAATGCCTTAAGGGCTTTAATTGCAAGCACTTAGTTTCGAGATGAGAAATTATTTTTCGCAGGGGTGTAGTCTCCTTATCAATGCTAATGCTGCAGCAATTATCGGGCTCAAAATAGGCCGGCGATAGTGAACAAATCGTGTGTCCAACGAGTATAGATGTATTATTGGTCGTTTTGTCGGAAGCGAAGAGCGGTCTGAGAGGGTAAACGAGCGAAGCGGTTAGCTTCGTAAGTGTTTTTTCTGTCTATAATTGTAACGGAAAGAATTTAAGGTTTTTTGGTAATAATTTTTGGCTTTATTTTTTGAGACTTATAGGATGTTTGCGTCTTTGTGTTGATGCAGGCAATAGTGTTTAATTTCTTTGTGATATTGGCTTTATAGCATCAAAAAAAGTTAAGGCAAGCAGGTGTCGAACCGATAAATTTCATCGAATAGGAAAAACCGCAGGTCAGGAAGAAAAACTAAACGCTCGGTAGAAGGCGTGATATTTCTTGGCGGGTCTTTTTTGGTATGAAAAGGTACCATACAGCAATAGTTCTGTATCTGTTTGTTCTAAGTATTTGCCTCGTTGGTTGCGGCAACAGGTTTTTTGACCCGACGCAACAAGGTAGGTTCCGTCCTACGCCGGCAGTTAATGTTATCTTAGATTCGTTAGGTGTTGCCGAGGAGACCCCGCTGGCTTGGGAAGGTGCGGAGGACCCAAAACCGATAGATGTGATGGCCTATGAGACGGACTATGTGTTTGGTTCGGGTGATATCGTGAGGGTGTATGTTTACGAGTTGCTTCAAGAAAGGGCTATGTTTGTTAACGACTATATTCTTAGCGAGACGGGCAAGATATCTATACCGGAGGTAGGAGTAATTGAGGCGGCAGGGTTGACGGAAGTTGAGCTTGAAGAAGAAATAAAGCGTAGTCTTAAGCCGACCATATTGGTCGAGCCGTCAGTTACTGTGACTTTGCTGAGGTCGGAAGGACTGATGTTTTCCATATTGGGTGATGGTGTGCCGAGTCCTGGCAGATATCCCATTCCACGATATGACTTCAGGTTGACTGACGCGCTTGCGCTGGCGGGGAGCCCCAGGCAATTTTACGTGAGCTATATATACGTTTCGCGTTCAATTACGGGCAAAGAAGCAAAGGCGGTACCGGCTGAACCGGAAGTTGCCGAGCCGAAGGAGGAGCAAGTGATTCGTCCCGAAGAGGAGATGTTGGAGATAATAGCGCCGCGGACGCAGGGGCGATGGTCTGCGAATAGAATGGTTGTAGCTTCTACGGAGATGGCAACGGATAAAGAGCTTGCCGAAATGGCTTTGCCGGAAGGTTTGGCAGCACTGATTGATGAGAAAGAGAATGTGAGGAAACGGGAAAGCGAACAGGAGCTTTTGGAGATGCGGGCAGATACCGGAGGCTCAGGTGAATTATCTTCTGAATCTTTGAGTGCAGAGACAATAGATGTACCCACAAATGAGGAGAAAGGTCGTATCGAGTGGATATTTGATAAGGCGACTGGGAAGTGGATTCCGGTTCAAGTCGGCCCAACAAGGCCCAGAGAGCCGGGGATTGGCGTTGAGCCGGAGGAAATAGCTGCGCCGAAGGACCGACTCAGGGAGAGGATACCAGCAGATTTTGGCTGGGAGCAGATAGGAGCTGCAGGAATACAGCGGCGCGTTATAAAGATTCCGACGGATAAATTGCTGGGCGGTGATCCTCTGTATAATATTGTCATAAGGCCTGGTGATAGTATTCACGTGCCTATGGATGTTGTGGGCGACTTCTACATTGAGGGTAATGTGAACTATCAAGGGGCCATAAGTCTGACAGGGCGACCGATGACCCTGAAGATGGCCATAGCCGCAGCGGGTGGTTTAGGGCCATTGGCATGGCCTAAGCGTTGCGAGGTGGTAAGGAGGGTGGGTAAGGACGAATCGGAGCGTTGGAGAGAAGAGATCGTGATGGTTGACCTGGATAAGATTGCGAGAGGCGAACAGCCGGACTTTTTTATCAAGCCAAACGATTTGGTCAATGTCGGAACGCACCCGACCGCAAGGTGGCGTGCAGTTCTGCGAAATGCATTCAGAGCGACGTACGGACTCGATTTTGTCGATGACCGTAATTTTGCGGACAGAGATTTCGGAGCCGACAGGACAATACCTGACGGGTCTGACTGGTTTTAGCAAAATCTTGTAATTATGGTATGGTTGAAAATATTGGCTCTTCTGTTACAGAAAGACACGGAACAAGGGTGACTCGTACGGCCTGGCTGGCGCTTGGCGTGCATAATTACGTCAAGATATTGATAATTGGAGGGCTGTTCTACTGTGTTTTTCGGAACGAGCTTGACGGCATTGTGCAGCGGTGGGTCCGTGATCCGAGCTGGTCGCATGGTTTTTTAATACCACTGTTTAGTCTATACTTCATCAATCAGAGCAAGAAAGAGATTTTGAATCTTCGGTTTGTTAGAGACCCGCTGGCAAGTTTTGTTTACGGGCGACGGCCAGGGCCGCTGCTGTTGGGGGAGACAAGGGCAAATTACCTGGGTCTGCTTTTTCTGCTCTTGGCGTTTTTAGTTTATGTTTTTAACTTGGTCAGCCCATCTGGATATGCATACTTCCGTCCCATTTCGATGATAGGTGCATTTGGAGCAATCATATTATTTTTGGGGGGATGGCGTTTGGTTAAATATACTTGGCTGCCCGTTGGGTTTTTAGTTTTTGCGGTGCCGCTGCCGCAGAGATACTATTTTTCGCTTACGGTTCCGATGCGGCTTCTTGCGGCTCGGATAGCAACGGTTTTGCTGAATTTGGTCAGTGGTTTGGACGCCACGGCGCATGGCGTGGTGATAGATGTTGTTTACAAGGGCCAGCATCTGAAGCCTGCACTTGATGTGGCTGAGGCGTGCAGCGGGATGCGTTTGCTGATGGCCTTTTTGGCTTTGGGGGTTGCCATGGCTTATCTGCACTACAGAGCTGTATGGCAGCGGATTATCCTGTTAGCGAGCACGATACCGATAGCGATATTTTGCAATATCGTCCGCGTTACAGTTACCGGATTTATCTATATTCTAATACATCCCAAGTACGCTCAGGGTATCTATCATGATCTTCTGGGTATGGCAATGCTGCCGTTAGCGTTTGCGTTGTACGGATTTCTTGCGTGGTTCATGTCGAATCTGTTTATCGCGGAAAGTGGTGGCGTTGCTGAAGATATTGTAGTTCGCAGGCGAGATACGTAAGGTGAGGGACGTGTGGCGGGAAATAGTGAAACCTTATACGCAGGCGGCGTTTGTGATATGTGCTGTGTTGCTTTCAATAGCGGCAGTGGCAATGGAACGGGTGCGTGTAGAAAAGGTGGTTTTTCCATTGAAAAAATACTTACATCTTTTGGATGAAAACGGTTTGGCTCCTTACAAGGTAGTAACAAAACCGAAAATCACGAATGAACAAGTTATAAAAAGCCTGGGCACGGAAGATTATATCCAATGGATTCTGGAAGATACGGATGCGGCAGTGGATAGTCTGGTTTGCAAATGCTGGCTGTTCATTACTTATTACGAGCTTGCAGATAAGGTGCCGCATGTGCCTGAGGAATGCTATATAGGCACTGGTCATCAGAGGTTGGCATCCGACAACGTGACATTTGTGGTGAGTAAGGACGGTGGCGAGCAGAAAATTCCAGGAAGACATTTGGTTTTTGAGGGCGGCAGTTCGAGTTACTGGGGCATGAGCGAAAAGTTTTCGGTTCTGTACCTAATTAGTGTCAACGGTGTCTATGCAAACAGCAGGGAAGGGGCTCGATGGCTTCTTAACAAAAATATTTTCCGCAAACATGTATACTTTTGCAAAGTTGAGTGGAGTTTTCTTAGTGAGTCAGGAGCGAGAACTTATCCTGAAAAGGCTGAAGCAGTGGCGGCGAGTGCAAAGCTTTTGGGCGTAATCTTGCCCATTTTAGAAAAAGAGCACTGGCCTGACCATGCAGAGGTTAACAGCAAATAAATTATGGACTATAAAGAATGTTTGGAAGATGTGCTTAGGTTTGAGAAGACTGTTTAGCAGAAGGATTGAAGCAGACTTGGTCGTGCAGGTTCCCAAATGCAGGAAAGTTGATTTTGGAAATCTGCGATAAGCGAGAAAGCCGGACCTGGAAGAGTATTTTCTGTGTCCAGGCATTTTAGTGAAAGGAAAGGAAGAATTTATGGCCAAGAGGAGAGTGAACAGAAAGGTTGTGCTGATTGGGTCAATGGTTTTTGCCGTTTTAGTAGTGGCTGGTATTGTAGTGCTTCCGCGTTACAGCGGAGACGCCGAAAAGTTTATCGAAGACGGCGATGCGGCGATGGAAGCAGCCAGGGAGGCGACAGATGAACAAATAAGAGCACAAGAGTACAAGAAGGCTGAACGCTGTTATACTGAGGCAATTAATCTATCAAAAACCGATGCGTTAAGCATAGAGACACTTTTTAAAGCTGCGAATATGTACATCGAGAGGGACCAATGGCTGGATGCAGTGGGATGCTGGAACAATATAATCCGGACGGACCCGAAGAACACCAAAGCTCGATACGGAAAATTGAAGTACTTTTACATAATGGCTGATAGTGGTGTGCGTGGGGCTTGGAGAGAAGTGGCGTCGCAAGCATCGGAATTCATAGAAGTGGCTGAGGATGCGGATATTCTTTCCGAAGATACAGCCGAACTCGATTCCTTTAGGATACGAGAAGACGACTGGGGTGGACAGCACTTAGGGACCTACCTGTATCTGCTCAGGGGCAGAGCCACGCTTGAAATGACAAGGATGGGAGCTTTGCCCAATCCAGATGAATCACTCGCACGTGCAGTCAACGATTTGAAAAGGGTTCAGGAACTTGAACCGTGTGTTGTCAACTGCTATTTACATCTGGCACAAGCGGCGATGGAAGAAGGTGAACTTTCTGCATCAAGAGGTAAGTTTGAAGAAAGAGAAAAGTGCGCTGAGGAAGCTAAAAAATACCTGGAGGAGGCTGTCGGGCGTGTAGGCAGCGACGCGGGAGCGCACATTAACCTGCTGAGAATGAAACCTGTGCTTGCCCGGATGGTAACGAGAGAAGAACTTCGCTCTCTGGAGCCTGAATACCTTTCGCTTGTTCAGCGGTTTCCTACCAGTGCTAAAGCTTATTCGGCGTTGGCCAGATTCTATGGGCGGTTGGGGCACAAGGACCTTGATAAGGCTATAGGGGCTGGTGAAAAAGCTGTCGAACTGGATAAGGAGAATGTGACATACGCGATGAATCTGGCTAATTTTCACTATCGCAAATTTTCTATATATGGACAAAAGGCGCATTTCCATAGAGCAATAGAAATAGGCAAGGATTCACTTAGACTGCCTGATGCGCAAGATAAGCGCGGCCCACGGGAATGGGCAAATCGAATGAACAGAATCTCGTTATGTGCTTTTCTTGCGAATTGTTACATCGGGCGGATACTTGAGCCTTTCGAAACGGTAACAGAGTCGCAAAAGCAAGAATTGATAGTAAATGCTGAGCAGGCTATGTACGAGATTGAGCAGCTTTTTGGCAGTGGCGAGAATGCGACCGTTGTGCAGTGGCAAGGGATGCTTGAGCTTGCAAAGGGAAATGAAGGTGCGGCTATACGGAAGCTATATGCAATTTATGAGCAGCATAAGGCCGAGTCGGCAGGCGAAGAATTTGAGCGAGTAGACTCGTTGTTATCGTACCGATTAGCTAAGATTTTTGAGAATACTGCGGAACTTGGGGCGGCAAACGAGTTTTTCGCAACGGCGTTGAAACTCCGTAACAGAAGAGCTCCCAATAAGATTGACGAAATTAAACCTGAGGCTCTTTTGGATTATGCGGGCGTGTTGCTAAAACTTAGGAACTACAACGGGGCTCTGAATCTCATAAGCTTCTACAAGAAGGAATATTGGGATAGTGAGAGAAGCCAAGCACTTCGCATCAAAGCTTTTCTGGGTACGAACCAGTTTAAAGAGGCCGAAGAAGAATTGGCCAAGATGAAGCCGGACGACCCCAATACGATTAGGCTTAACTTGGCACTTGTGCAGGCAAAAATCGAGCAGGTTCTAAGGGCGATAGCGCAGAAGCGAATGGAACAGGATGCGAAGGTCCTTTTGCGAGAGTCGAAAGCGACTGGACAAGATGATGTTGAGCCGGAAAAGTCTGTGGAGTTGATGAGACATGAATTAAGAGGCTACGGAGATACATTCGGAGAATTGGTGAAGAAGCTGCTCGAAAGGGAGCCGAATTCTGTCGAGGAAGCTTCTATCATTGCTGTTTGCGATGATTACATAGCAAAAGAGAAGACAAGTGAGGCCAGAGATTTGGCCAATCGATTTTTGGAATATTTTCCAAATAGCACAAGGGTTGTGTTTTACAAACACGTGCTTTCTGAGCCTGAGCCCGGCAAGATTACGCAGGAAAGGCGCACACAAATAGAAAAAGAGGTTCTATCAAATGTCGCTGATCCGATTCAGCGAGCTTTAGGCCTTGGAGTATTTCATCAGAAGCAAGGCGATCTCAAAAAAGCGGCTGAAGAATTCAAAAATGTCTTGAAAGGGACTTTGCAGGAGGGTGCTGAGGCGCCGGTAGTTGAGAAAGGAGGAGAAATACCTGATTCAGAGGTTTTTGCTGCGACCTATCTCTTTGAGATAGCACTTAGGACGAAAGACTGGGAGCTGGCGAAGCAAGTCGTGGATTTGGCACGACGTACGAATTTTGATAAATGTGGTGGGCAGTTTTTTGCTGCGCGTCTTGCCGTGAGTAAACGGGATTATAAAAATGGATTGGCAAGGCTCGAGGAATGTTTGCAACAAAGGCCTGTTTTCTCCGCAGGTTATATGCTGAGCAGTAGTGTCAATTCTGCTCTTGGTAATGAGCACGCAGCTATAGAGGATGTACGGAAAGCGGCATCTTTGAATCCCATTGACGGGGCTATTGCGAGGACATTGGCAGGTTTGCTGTACCGGCGCAATAGAAAGCTTGGGGATAATGTAGCTCCCGACCAGATAGTTGAAACCCGAACAGCTTTAGACCGAGCAGTAGCGCTAAATCTAGATAATTTAGAGTTACTTAGCTTCTATGCTGAATATATAAGTGAGACGGAGCCATTAAGAGCCGTGGCGATTAGACAGAGTTTGCAAAGAGTCGCTCCGAGTGCACAGAATGCTATGTTGCTCGGCAGATTAGCAACCAGGTTGGGTCTTGATGAGACGGACGCAGAGAAGAAAGAGGCATTGCTTGCGATTGCGGGTTCGGCTTTTGAGCAGGCCCAAGCGTTAGAACCACATAGCAAGGCCGCGCTCGAGGCTCAAGCAGAATATTATCGGCTCATCGGTAAACCAGAAGAGGCTGAAAGGTTGCTGGCACAACCAGAAGATATGGAGCGGCTATGGCCGAATTTATTTCGGGCCGGCCAGTTTGAAAAGGCCAAGGCTGTCTGCGAGCAGTTGTATCGAGGTGACCCGAACGATAGCGATGTGGTCAAAGGGCTGTTACTTATTGCAGAGAAAATGGCCGATAAAGAGGCCGTCAAGAGATATTCCGAAGAGCTTTTATCTCTTGAAGAGAACGTAGAGAATCATCTTCTCCAAATTCAGAGTTTTCTTAGAATTGGTCTCGTCAAAGAAGCCGGATTCAAGGTGGAAAGCTTCAAAGAGAAGTATCCGGATGAGCCTCGTGCACTACTGCTCGAGGCGTGGCTGGCAATGAGACAGGGACAACTGAAACGAGCATTGGATTTGGCCAATCGAAGCCTGACAGCCGATGAGGACAATGCAACGGCCTGGCGGTTAAGAGGCGAAACAAATCTTTTGATGGCAAATTATACTCAAGCAATCCGCGACCTGAAAAAGAGCAAGTTATTGTCAGATGAGCCTGTAACCCGGAATTCTCTGGCAAAAGCGTATTTCCGAGCACGTCGATATGAAGAAGCTATAATAGAACTTAGAAATACGATTGATGACCCAGGAGCTCCTAAGGAAGGGAGGGTGTTACTCGAAAGGATTTATTTGAAACTTGGCAGAAGTGAAGCGCTAAAAAAGTTCTATGATGAGACACTGGACAAATTGCCTGACAGTTTGTTTTGGTATAACCGAGCGGGGGCGTTTGCGATTGCCGAAAGTGAATTCGAGCGGGCAGAGCAATATTATGGGTCGGGTTGGCAAACAGCGAATAGAGAGATTGAGAGCGGTGACAGGGACTCTCGGGGCTATAAAGAGCGTCTGGGAACCTACGCAACAGCGCTCGATGGATATTTGGAGGCACTTGTATCAGGGGGCAAGTTGGACAAGGTTCTCGAAGAAGGCAGAAAGTATGTTGACGGCGATTTTGCTCCTATAGCTTATTTACGGATGGCAGAGGCCAAGCTAAAGCTGAATGACAGGGCTGCCGCCATACAACACTGCCAAAAAGCTGTTGATAAAGCAGGAGCAAATGAGAATTTTGTGTCCGGTGCTTTGCGAAGAATGTACATGCTGCTGGGGGCAGAAGAGGCGTTGAGATATTGCGAGGAAAAACTCAAGGCTGACCCTGATTCTCTTGGAGCCAACTTAGCGATGTTTAATTTGACGAAGGTCAACGGTGAGTACAACAAGGCTATCGGTTACATTGATAGATGCCTGCAAATAATAGGGACTGATAGCCGTCGTAAACTTAGTTACACAATGAAGAAGGCGGAGGTCCTGCAACTGGCCTATGACAGGAGTTCCGATAATGATTATCTGGAGAAGGCCATCGCAACGTACGAAAGTTTGTTAGCTGAAATGCCGAATAATACGGGTGTCTTGAATAATTTGGCGTATATGCTGGCTCAAAATGACGAAAGGCTGCCAGAGGCCCTTGAATATGCCAGACGTGCTCACGAAGCTTGGCCGAACCATCCTGGCCTTTTGGATACCTACGCGTATGTGCTGTATAAGAACGATAGACTTTCAGAGGCTGACGAATTTATACAGGCTGCTATACAGCAGTACGAGCAGGAGAAAATTTCCGTACCCGGTGAGGTGTACGAGCATTTAGGTGCGATAAAGGAAAAACTTGGGGCAAGAACTGAGGCTCTTGCCGCCTATAGACAAGCGTTGGAAACAGGAGCAGATGAATTTTCGGAAGCGACCAGAAAACGGATAAGAACAGCTATAGAGCATCTTTCGCAGCAAGACGGGAAATAAGCATATAAGCGTAGCAGGAAATTTACAACAAGATGGCTGAAGAGCGACAGAGTCAAATGAGGGTAGTTAGACCGCTCGTGCGTAGGCCGGTGCCGGCAGCTGCTGGTCTTACACCCGGGGAAATTCTTGGGATATTGCGTCGGCATATACCGCTGATGATTTCTATGACTATATTAGGTCTTATAATTGGCGGTGGGGCGTGGTATCTTTTGCTTAGATATAACCCGAAATATACGGCCGAAACCTATCTTAAAATTCTACCGCCGGTAGAAACTGACCCTACTACGATTGTTGCAGCTCTGGTGGGCAAAGACGTTCAATACGGCCATCGTGTAACAATAGCCAATAGTATTGAGCAGCAGCGTAGTTTTGAAACATTGATTGAGAATGATGATATTCGAAAAACCAAATGGTTCAAGAGTTTTGGTAAGCTCAAACGTCGAAGCCTTCCGAAGGCGTACAAGGATTTCAAAAAACATTTTCACGCCTATGCGATGAGAGATGCTGAGTTTGTTAAGGTATCAATGACCTGCGGCGATAGGTACGAAGCTGCACAGATAGTGAACACAATGATAGATATGTTTTTTAGTTCGCACCAAAGTGCGACGCAAGGAGATGTCAGTGGGAGGCTGCAGGTGCTGACGGCACGGCGTGATTATGTTCAAGGAGAATTGGATGCAGCCGAGGGGGCGTTGAGCGCGGTTCGCACCGATTTCACCGATCTTGAGCGCCAATATTACCGTGGCGCAGTCGAAGTTAAACTGGATAATTTGGAGCTTGAGCAAAACAGTATAATCCTGGACATGGGACAATTTCAGGCTGTTGTAAAAAATCTCGAAAGACTGGCGACAGGCCCTATTACAGAGCAGATCGAACATCAAATAGAGACCGACCCGGTTATGATTCTGCTGGCCCAACAGCTTGCCCTTCAAGAATCGGGTCTTAGAGGCCTACTTACGAAGTTCGGTGAAAATCACAGAATTGTGCGTCAAACGCGAGACCTGATAAATGGAATCAGGGAAAAGAGACGAATGAGGAAAGCGGAGATAGCGGAGCAGACTCGCCTGTCGAACCTTCAAGCCGCCCAGGACACATTGGTTGTGCTGCAGCAAAGGTTTGCGCAAGTTGAAAAGTTACGAGGACAGATAGCGGCAAAGAAAAGAGACCTTGATTTAGCCCGCGCAGAATACGACAAGCGGCTCAGCATAAGAGACGAGAGAAGAGAGGTGCTGAATTTGCTCAAGGAAAATATTGAGAAGCTAAGGGCGATGCTCGATGATCCGCGAACAGCTAAGGTGCTGAAAACGGGGCCCGCGCTGCGGCCGCTCAGAGTTAGCTCGCCGCTGTGGTATTTTTATTTTCCCGGTGGAACGATACTGGGCTTCTTATCTGGAGTAGGGCTGACTTTCCTTATCGAACTACTCAATGACTTGGTGCGGAGGCCGAGAGATGTAAGCAGATATTTGGATGTTCCACTTTTGGGGGTAATTCCGCACGCAGTCGAAGACAGACTGGCTCGACGCGCTGACCTCTATCACGTTGTTCGTCAGGCACCTTACTGTGTTATAAGCGAGTCGTACAGGCGGTTGCGGACCAATCTGAGGCTATCGGGCCCGCCAGAGTCTTTGAAAGTTTTGCTTGTAAGTAGCGGGGCGGGACGGGACGGCAAAACGACTGTGGCGGTTAATCTTGCAGCAACTTTTGTTGCTGGAAATAAAAGGGTGCTCCTTATAGATGCTAATTTCTGGCGACCGAATTTACATACCATATTTCCAAAAACTGCAACCGAGGCTGAAGGAGTCGAGCAGACTGATTTTGGGCTAAGTAACTTGCTAATGGGCCAGTGTGGTCAACAGGAAGTTATTCGGTCGAGCGATGTCGAAGGCCTTGACATCATTGACTCAGGGCCGTTGCCTTCTAATCCAGCGGAGCTGCTCGGCGGGACGCAAATGGAGCAATTGGTTAAGCAGCAGCGTGAGAGCTACGACTATGTTATAGTTGACGGGCCGCCGATATTGCTTGTCAGTGCCAGCAAGATGCTGGCGAAAGTTGCTGACGGGACAGTTTTGGTGTTCAACGCCGGCGCGACGAGAAGAGGTGCCGCTCAACGGACTATTCGAGAACTGAAAGAAGTAAATGCTACGATAGTCGGGTGTGTGCTCTTTGCCGTACAGGCTATGAAGGGCGGCTATTTCCGTGAGCAATACAAATCTTACCAGAAGTACCAGAAGCTGCAACTTGCTCACTGAGTTATTGTCTCACACATAGGGTTTAGTTTTTTGTTGTCCGCTGTGCGCCAAACGCTGTTAGCCAAGTTCATTTGTGAAGGGATTCCTGATGGAGAGATTCTTAGTGACCGGCGGAGCCGGTTTTATCGGTTCGAATATCTGCCGTAAACTCGTTTCGCAAGGCTGCTTTGTAAGGGTTATTGATAACCTGATCACGGGCAAAAAAAGCAACTTAGCAGCTATCATCGACAAGATTGAGTTTATAGAAGCCGATATGGGCGATGAAGGAATAGCCCGGACGGCGATGAAGGACATTGATGTTGTTCTGCACCAGGGAGCTTTGCCGTCGGTTCCGCGGAGCATCGACGACCCAGCCGCGACTCACAAACACTGTGTGGATGCTACTTTGACACTTCTCTTGGCAGCTCGTGACGCTGGTATAAAACGCTTTGTATATGCCTCAAGTTCCTCAGTTTACGGAGATACGCCGACTTTGCCGAAGGTTGAGACGATGCGGCCTGAGCCGCTTTCGCCTTATGCGGTGGGCAAGCTTGTCGGCGAACACTATGCTAAAGTCTTTTGTAATGTTTTTGGGCTTGAGACTATTTCGTTGCGTTACTTTAACGTTTTCGGTCCACATCAGGACCCGACGAGTCAATATGCTGCTGCGATACCAGCGTTTGTGACCGCTATATTGAAGGATGAGCAACCGACTGTTTTTGGTGACGGCGAGCAGAGCCGCGATTTTACGTATGTTGACAATGTTGTTGAGGCCAATTTACTTGCTGCGAAGGCAGAGCATACTGCCGGCGAAGTTGTTAATATAGCTTGTGGTCAG
>Ga0114919_10002817_pt1 | contig 14032 bp, 10 predicted proteins | sample BlataG_FD_88682 | JGI IMG/M metagenome (GOLD analysis project Ga0114919, IMG submission 88682) | Deep subsurface microbial communities from Black Sea to uncover new lineages of life (NeLLi) - Black_00105 metaG | ecosystem: Environmental > Aquatic > Marine > Oceanic > Sediment | place: Atlantic... | reverse complement strand
CATAGTAATCAGTCATCTATGGCCCACTCATTTGCATCTGCATGAACTCACTCGCCAATCCGCCAGCGCGAGTGACACTGTTTGTTTCCAAGTTGTACTCGTTTCCTTCATACGTATTGTTATTGACTATCTGGGTCGTGCCGACGCCATACAAACCAACGTCGTCACGCATATTTCGCAAAGAATCTTGGATAGTAGTAGACATCATGCCTAGCAAGTCACGCAGCGGAGCGACTACCTCGGCTCCACTTTCACCTGCCACAAAAGTCGGTCTATTAAGTATACCGCCCTTTGCCAGGAAATATGCAGTTGGATCAATACGAGATATGTGACCTATATTAACACCTGGAATCTTATTGGCGGCATCTATCATATCGTTAAATATATCAATGGCAGAGTTGACGCCTTTAACCAATAACGATATGACGCCGTTCCACACTGTCTTCACCACACTTGTCATGCCGTTCCATATACCGCCCCATGCATTCGTAATCAATTGACCTGCATTTCCAATGATGGTACTGGCAGTAGTTATACCTGCTTTTAGCGATTCATTGATACCTGACCATATATTAGATGCTGCACCAGTGATACTATCCCATATCTTCTGTAAAGATGCCTCGATAGCCAACCATATCCTATCAGCAGTTTCTTGCATAGTAGTCCATATAGTTTCCATCGTGGACGCAAAGGTATTCCATACTGCCTCGCCTGCCGATGAGATAGCATTCCATGCCGCTTCTAACACCAGCTTGATGCCACTCCAAGCTATTCTAGCTACTGACTCTATAGCTACCCAGGCCAATGATAACAGTTCCTTCAAGAAAGTCAAGGCATTGGAAATGAGCGCCTTTATGCCCTCCCATATCGCAGATAGCGCGTCCTGGATAGCTAGCCAAGCTCCATTCCAGTCACCATGGATAGCTAGCATAATCGCCTTCAGCACGTTTTGAATGACCTCAATAGCAGTATCTATTATTATAGTAACATTCTTCCAAACAGTATCAACTATCTTTGATAATGACTTACCGTGCTTCTCCCATATATCTCCCAAATAATCTAATACTCCCTGGACTAGTGCCAGGATAGCGTCTAATACTATAGTTATCGTGCTTTCTATCAACGGCCAATTTTCGGTAGTCCAGTCCACCATAGACTGGAACTTCTCCAGAAAATACGGGACGACTGCGTCTATAATTGACTGTATAACAGTCGCTATGACTGTAAAGACGCCTACTATGATTTCTTCTATCATAGGCCATGATGCGTTGACCCAGGTCAGCACAACATTCATGGCATCTAATAGAAGAGGTATGATCTCTGCTATAAATATACCAATTACTTCTGTTATTGCTTCAAATACTGTATTGACTATGGACTCCACCGTCGGCCACACTGCTATGAACACGTTATAGACAGTAGACGCCAGATTTCCAATCAATATCATCATATTGTCCATCAGCGGTTTGAAGGAGTTCCATATAGTATCAAAAGCGTCGGGACCGGCTTTCTTCATACCTTCAAACAGTAACCCGGACAGGCTGAACATACTGTTGAACTTTAAGAACACTGCTATAACGCGCTTGATAGCTGGCATGACAGCATCAAACACGCCTGCAAAGTCAACCTTGGACGCCACAGCAGAAATTTCCTGGAACATATTTCCAACTAACCCTGCTAACGGCTCTAACGACTTTACGGCTCCAGAAATCATGCCTCCAAAATCAATACCGCCTGCTGCTCCAGCTACACCTGATACAGCGGACGAAACACCTCCAAATACGGCTCCAAAATCTATGCCTTGCATAACCTCCGATATAGATCCTATAACTTTACCGGCAGCTTGTGCAATAGGCCATAGACTCTTTGGAATACCCATGAGCGAGTCATTAAGCCAATCTGTAGATTGAGCAGTAAATATAAAATAATCAGCTAATGACGTCACAACAGAAAATACACTTTTAACAGACGATACTACAGTTCCTATCACATCTTTCAAAGAGAAGAACGCTTTTCCAATAGTGTCTAGCCCTTTCACCACACCACTAGAAATAGACTCGGCCATAGCATTACCTACGACCGGTCGTAACGCCGTCTTTAACTGAATTCCCAGGAATCTAAATGACGGCAGTTTAGCTCCTGTGAATATAGATGCGAAACCTTGCCAGATGTCTTCAAATCCAGTCTTGCCTATCGCACCCATGCCCTTCTGCAACAAGGCGAGTGGACCTGCCTTGAAAGACTCTATCTTAGAACCGAATAATTCTATAGCCGGTACTATCTTACCGACTATAGCTTTTGTAACTCCTAGAATCGCACCCGTCAAGCCAGCGGCTCCGGCTCCAGGTTTACCAATCAATGACATGACTGACATCAGGACAGGCTCTAATTCTACTGCCATCCTATCCCGCAAGTTCTTAAGTTCAGTACCCCAGGATAAAGCACGTTTCGCAGACGTATCCATTGATCCGCCAGTATCCTCAATTAGTTTCGCACTGGCATCGGCTACAGCATTCAACAAAGCTATCTGCTTTTCTTCTTTAGACAACTCTTTAACAGTCTTGCCGATAGATGCAGCATATTTCTCGTTCGCCTCCGTCAGTGAGAACTGGAAACCCAGGTTATCAAGGATCATCGGCGATGAGCGCTTGATACCTGTTACGATGGAGTCAAACATAAACTCTACCGATTGACCTTGTGCTTTTGCTGCTTCACGGCTGACAGCCATCAGCAAAGGTAACTTCTCGCCAAACATTTTTCCAAACTCGTCACCGGCTCCGACCAGTGCCTTGTTCGTTTGCTTCATTAGCTCAAAGTCGGTTACGGCTCCTTTCGTGGATGAGCGTAATCTGTCAAGTATGTCAGCATTTATGCCGTAAGACGCAGTCAGGTTATCAAACGTCATCTGGATACCTTTTAAGCTACCCCCAGACGCTGCCATACCTATCAGCTTTTTTCCAAGATCAACGGCTCCAGCAGCGACTACCCCCATAGGACCCATGACACCCATGAACGCGCCAGTTAGCATGCGTCCACCTGCCATGCTAGCAGTACCCATCCCACCGAATGCGCGACTCAATGCACCAGTTTTATTTAGAGCCTTGTCCGAGTCTCTTTCAAATTCACGCATTCCTGCGAGTGCTAGCTGTGCTCCAACTAGCGGTAGATTAGCCACTACTTTTTCGCTCCCATCTTTATCTCTTGCGCCTGATGCGCATCTACTAGCGCCGTCGCCCTGGTTGCCAATCTGTACTCAGCTATCGCTGACGCTATGACATGACCGCCCAACCCACAAAACTCTTCCCAGTTATACCCGCAGAATCTTGCTGCTCTTCTAAAGTCAAACCAGGGTATTCCCAAGAACGCCGATCGTATACTGATAGGCGACGACTTTACCCTGAATTTCCTGGCATCCTCGCCAAACCATAAAACCCTAAAACATGGTCATCCATTGCTGGATGACCTCCTCGTCCACCCCCGACAGTAGAAACACGTTGGACATCAGCTTCTTCAAATCCTCTAACATGTCATCCATCAAAATCATCTGGACGTAATCAACTTTCATCCTATTGACACTATCTTCCAATACAGCGATACCCACCATTGCCAGGTCATCTATCCAACTATCGTCTAACGGCAACTCCACATCAACACCGAAAATAACTAACATATTCAATAAATCTTGCATAGACCGACGATTATATTCCATCACAGACGCTTGGAAATCTGGGTCCTCTTCGTCCGGCACTAGCTCTTTATGACCGCCTATAACCTCAGCCTCACGCATGGGAGGTTCTGGTGCATTATGCTCCAGGTCAAATCGCTCTAGTATCTTTAGATTTATCGCCCTGACAAGAACAGTATATCCAGACGTAAGCGTCACTTCTATACGATCATCCAATATCTTCGTCGCCATAACCTTCCTCTCCTACTGCCTCATCTATGAACGGAAACATAACATAACCTTTGACCGGTCCTTCAGCAGTTCCAACTTCAATCTTATAGTTCAAAACGTGCCTGCTATCACGTTCTATACTAATGATAGTCACCTCTTCACCCGGTTCTGCGACAGCTATGACTTTACGCTTACTGAGATTTTTCCAAATCCTTATTTTCGGACATACCAGTTCACCTCTTTTATCAGAATGGATGTACTTTTCAAGTCCATTCAAATGGACCTTTTGCCCTAACTTCAACGGCTGTATTGACGTCATTTCCTAGTCCTCACAAGAAAATAGTTCTACCGCATATAGATGCGGCAGCGATACTGGATCCAACCAATCTAACCACAATCCGACAACTGTACAATGATTTGTAGACACGGCAGCTATATCGGTTGGAAAAAGCCCGAATGCTGTCTGTCCTCCTAATCCCACCTCCTGTGACCATTCTAGCTTCCAAGTTCCTGGTAATCCATAATATACACTGCGATACACGTCGCAGTGTATATCTGATTCACTATCCTGGTATAACACTGCCAACCAGATAACACCGCATCCGGCACTGGCAGGCATGACCACTATATAATCATCTGACAACACTGACATGCCCGTCAACTGTAAAGAGTACATCCAATCATGCCCATCATTCAATGACATCTTTAGAACAGGCTGATCCTGGTCGTCTTTGCCTCCGATAAACAGTATACCATCAGCATGCACGATATTAGGAGGTAAAGACGTATAATCTGTCGCACTTTCTATGACACGTTGAATTACATCCTCATCGGTCTGCGAAATTCCGAAACCTACCATATCAGCAAAGAATAACACATTGTCCGGATTAGACTTAGTAATATCTGTTATCTCGTAATTAGGTACACTATATAATGATATTCGCTGACTGAGTGTCTTACCACCATCAAAAGATACATATACTCTACTATCGTCAGTAGTCAACCATACCGATGCGAATGACTCCACTAACACTGCTCTAAACGCGCCTACGCCTAACGTCGCACTATCATGTTGCAATATGAAATTATCGCCGTTATCATGTGAAATCCATACATCGCCATTGGTATCTGATACTACGACTATTCTATCTTTAACACTTAAATACGCGATAGGAGATGTCATATTCAATCTACCTATCGTCAAATTTCCAATGTCTTTACCCCACACCACACCATAATATGAAGCATCGCCTATAGAAATGACCCACTCATTACCATAACGAACATCTATATGAGGCCACACATCATTATAACCGAGATAAAAATTATTAGACAAGTTATATAAATCTGTTAGGTCATATTCGCGGCTTTCCACTGGATATATCATACACGTATCGTAAGACGACGCCATGTTGACAGTGTGCATGACCTCGCCCTCGCCATCAGGCGAGTATGTTGATTCCTGGTCTACACCCTCATCCAATACAGACGCATAACATACCCTTTTAATCATATTCCAATTGAACGGATCGTCTACCATACCACTGCATAACTGAGTCCTAATATCAATATCCCAGGAAAAACCTTTTAAACCGTATAAATAATCACACACTGACTCTTTCATAGTCAGCGGTACAGTAGTCCCATTGGACGTCTGCGAACCTGCTCCACTAACATTGACGCCGAACACACCTCGCATATATGGATTTCGTGTAACCTGTGTCAGCATGCGACTAGACATGGTTTTAGTACCGCCTGCATAGCTACCATTCCCCAACCATTGAAACGGCTGGCAGGACAGGCTAGGACGTATAAAGACGGCTTTTTTACTGCGCAAAGTGGGATCTGACATATTATAACCTAACGTGGTACAGTGAAGTTATACTGTACCACGTCACATTTCCAATAAGATTACTGAACCAACGTGATGACGCCTGCCCCATACAAACCAGATGGGCCGCCGACAGCCAGGGCATGATTCGGACCGCAGCATACGATGTCCGAATAGCCTACGCCCCCATCATCAATTGCGATGTTATCCCATCGCGCAGGAACACCGGATTCCACGTTACGATAGATGAATCCTACACCACTACCGGTAGTCCCAGCCAACCAAACGACGCCACATCCGCACATGCCGAATCCAGTATATAGATCGGCAGCAGGTAATGATGTATCACGTGTGAAGTTGTCACCGCCATCTGTAGTATAGAATACGCCTATACCTGTCAAGCCATATCCAATCAACACGATGAGATCGGTGACCGGCAGCAAGGCACTGATAGTCTCGCCAGCCCCAGCCGCTGGAGCCGTGATAGCCGACCAGGAGTAGCCTCCGTTTACGGATTTCTTCATCGTATTCAACGCGCCCACGGCATAGACCACGTTCCTGGACGCAAATTTGATGCGAGTAATGTCGCCCGCTGTGACAACACCCTCATCAACGGACTTCAGGGTCACGCCAGTATCGGTAGAAATCCACATGTAACCATCTTCACCGCCGATCAGGATTTTACCGTAGTTCATAATGGAAACTGTCAGCGGAGCGAACACCGCGAACGCTGGGACAACAGAATCGTCGTATAGCACCCAAGAATCGCCAGCATCCATAGACACAGCATAACCCGGCTCTCCACTAGCAACTGCTACAATCAAGTCACCTACACACGCGATATCGTCAAGCTGAGTAGCAGTTGTAAAGACGTCAATAGTACCAATAGTCCATTGACGACCGCCGTCTACACTTTGAGCATACGATGGAGGATTGGCTGGCGTATCTGGCACTGCTACACCGATTAGCTTACACATCAGGTCAGGGCTACAAGCATCAGCGCATAGATAACTATGGCACGAGCTGATACGGGAAATGTAGTAATCTTCCATTTCCACTTCTTCCACTCGCTGACCCACTAATGCGCGATAGATAATGACGCTTGGATCCAAGCTACTCATAGGCGTAGTGATGATAGTTTCGCCTTCATCATCTGGCGAGAAGCCGCTTTCGTCATCAGTACTCTGTGACGTCGCCTTTGCGCAGCATATACGCTTTATCATATTCCAGTTCATCGGGTCATCAGAACGTCCACACAACTGAGTCCTAATGTCCAGGTCGTGCATACATTTTCCGAAATCGTCATACGCACGACTACGGATAGTCTCTTTCATCATAACCTGAGCCGTCGTAGGACCGGGAGCCGACTCATACGTCTGGTCACGTTCAAACTTACCAGACACTTCTGACTTCCTATAGGTGATAGTGACGTCACCCTTCGGATCCTCAACTCCGCCTATACGTGAGCATGGACCCATCCAATAAAACGGCTCGAAACTAGTACAACGTCGTGCGAATGCAGATTTCTTACCCTTCAACGTGGTAATCGCATCACCATAAAAATCACCTGTCGTCATCTTTTACCTCCTTCAGCGCCTGCATTATTAGGCTTGCTGACTGTCCCGCCATATTCAATAAAATTGCTCTAACTCTACCTGGATTAGGATTGATATGCAAGCCTTCCCTGTAGATAGCATGCCATAATTTACCCTTGAACTCCGCAGAGTTTACATCTTCTAACTGAACACCGATTAGAGGATTATCCACAATATAACCGGATATTTCCAAACTGCCGTCATCTAGCAGCGTTACTGGACTCTTAGTCCACGCTGCTGTAGTCCTAGATTTCATTCTATCTTCCTCCTTATCGCGTCCCATACGTGTACATGACCACGTCTGTGACCACCTATTGGAGATTCTGTCGCCGATTGCGACAGTACATAACTATGACTTTCCTGAGATTTACTAATTTCTTCACGCCAGTATTCAGTGAATCCCTGGATATTTGAGCATGAGCACATGCGCGTGTCCATATTACACACTGTTAGAATAGTGACAAGCCTGCTCCACAATTTAGACATATAACACTGTCCAGGGTCAGGTGGAGCACCATGCAAATAGTTGACATATCCAAGATCCGGGAACCTGGAATGACAACTGGCAGACCTGTCATATTCCTCAGTCGTCGCGTTCCAATCTGCCAGTTGCCAAGCAATAAATCCCAGATCAAAATCATTTCTGATAGCGCATGCGCTTTGAGTTGCGCCCTGGCACACCACACATCCATCCGTAGACCCAGAGTTTAGAAAACATCCACATCTGCGAACGTCCGGCTCCCACGCCATCATAATTTGAGAACTTGGGTCATACCACTTGCGGTAGATGTCAACAGTCTGTAATAGATTAGCTGAATCACTAGCGTCTACACATTCTCCACTTTCCCAATTGTCAGGATCATTCATCAACCATCTTTTCAATAAGATTGTAGCAGTAACGCCACTTACCGACACATCAACCGGTCTAATTTCTATCGTCGTACCTGGATAGCATACGACTATCTCACATGGAACAGTTCCAGCATCAACAGTTTGCGATATGGACACATCGTCCACATCAGCTACATAGACTACAGCTTTTGCGGCTTGTATAGACGTGTATGTCAATGCACCTACCTGTGATATATTGCGCCAATCGGTTTGTAATGTATAAGGAGTAGGCGTGTACCTAACGACCTGCCTCGGCTTTATCAACCTGACTTCTTCATAACTGGAATACTTATAGCCTGGATAGTATCCCAATATGTCAGCGACAGCCTGCTCCGCTTCAACGCAAGCATTTATGACGTCGTGCCTACCAACCTTATCACTAGACAGCCATCTATAATGAGCGAAACACTTGTCACACGTCTGCAAATCTTCATGTCCTTGAAAGGTCATTCCCCAAAAATGATAGGGATCTATTCCTACGATAGACCGCAAAGTGTCTAATGACAGTATAGTCAAGGCTAGCTCATTAATCGGCAGCATTAGGTGACATCTCCTGTATCATACAAACGAATCCTACACCTGCAAACGGAAGCAATAAACCAACACACATTTCCAATATAACAGCAAACAACACACCTATCCAGAAACCGCAACACAACCGACAACTGAACATCTTGCCTAGCTGTGAACCTTTACATGAGATAGCTACTCGCGCACTCATTTTATCTTCAAAGGTCATATATCCAGCTCCAACACGTCGCCTGAATCGTGCCAGAATATATTGCGGACCGTCTTCATATACTAACAACGTGCTGGCTCCATACACAGCTAGGCAAAATAGCAGTAGTTCCATTAGGCGTATTCCTCTTCTTCCTCGCGCTCGTATTCTTCATCTTCGTCATCGTAGCCATGGTCATATTCGGCAGCGGCTTCAATGGCCGAAGCAGCCAACATTTCCAAATATTCAAGGACCGCTTTACGCTTACGACCATCTTGCTCCACCTCTAGCGCGGTCAAAGCCGTTTCCGGATCCAAATCTAGTCGTTTGATAGCACTCAATGGCAGGGTAGCAATATCAATCTCATCATCCAACGGCTCAACTGTCACCCGTTCTACAGTAGAGTGCTCTTCTGTCACACGTTCTGCAGCAGAGTGCTCTTCTACCACACTTACTCTGCTGACGACAGGAAAAGGAGCGGGAGGAGCAATCGGAGGCGACGCTGAACGCGCCATAGGCGACATCATCTGCTCAGGTGAATCGCCTACTATCTCATAAATCTGAGGCTGAAGGCGCTGATCTGCTTTGTGCATTTCAAACACGTCTCCACCTACCTTCTTACCGTAGAATATACGTGTAGCACGTCCACGAACACCTTGACGATGACGTGACCCTAGATTGAACCTAACCATCACAGTTTCGCCAGCATTATTCTTGGATACTGATGATGTTACATCAGCTTGTCGCAAACGACTGGCAGCAGGACGTGAACGAACCGGATTATTCTTTTTACAGCCTGGACTATTGCAAGACATGTTATCTCTCCTGTACTTCTTATTCAATATGCTTTGCAGGCGTAATTTCAGTTCACGACTATAGTCACGCCTGACGCCAGAACTATAATCGTATACAACTAACGGCATAGGAACTCGTAATCCACAGTGACCATGTTGCGACAATTTTAGATAATAATCCCAATCCTCCCAACCCGGCATATCAGGGTCAAATCCGCCTATTTCATCATGCCATACGCGAGGCACTAAAGCCGTTACTGGATGTATGGCCTCGCGTCTTAACAACTCGCAACTGAACTCGGACGCAGCATGCTTTTCACTTGCCTGATTCATCCAGTCAGTATAGATATAATTTTCTGTATTCTGGCGATACGCTTCTATGGTATGATATAAATAATGACTAGTCATAGCATCGTCAGCATCTAAAAATGATAATAGACCCGCTTTAGACACTGACGCGCCCGCATTCCTAGAAGCAGATACACCTAGATTTCCATTATTGACTACGACACGAATAAACGGAAACACATTCTGTAGCAATTCTCCTGTCGCAGGCACTATCATATCCTTACCAGAGTCATTCACTACGACACATTCCCAATATGGCATGCTTTGCTTCATCACTGACTCCACAGCACGCCACACTATAGTCTCATGCCCTGGTCCAACCGGTACGACTACTGTTACCCACGGCTCATCATAGTTATAGACGGGATAGGAAGGCTTGTCATATCCTGACGCCGGAGCAGCGAATGGAGTCAATGCTGGATCGCTAGACCACGGCTTATCACCTACCCAATCAGTTTCCTTATTTCTAGTTGATATACTGTTACCATGTTGTCTATATACATAAACCGGCTTACTGACATATCTAACATCATATCCAATAGAAGCGATTCGTAACCAAAACTCGGCATCCTCGCCACGTATGAACTGACTAGAGTAACCCCCAACTCGCCTCCACGCCTCTTTTAGAAACACACTAGCCGACGGTATACAGTTATACCCCATAGCCTGTTTTCTAAAACTGAAGTCAGTAGGCCAATTACTAGATACTTGACGACCATTATGTTCTACAATCAACTTACCATAGGCTATCCCGACACCCGATTCATTCAACAAAGGAACTAGTGAACTTAGATGAATAGGCAACATATTATCATCAGCATCTAATGATGCAATTATAGGAGCACTAGCATGTTGAATACCAATGTTACGAGCCATCGCAGCTCCAACATTATCCTTGATACTCAAAAGCCTGACCTTACTACCAAACGACCTGATCTTTTCCAAACTATTATCAGTTGATGCGTCGTCCACAACTATAATTTCAACACTGCCATTATAATTCTGATCCAACGCCGACTGAATAGCTTCTCCCACCCATTTCTCATAGTTGCGACACGTAATGATCACAGAAACGTCTGGCTCTGATTTAATCCTACCTGCAGAAGCGCGTCTATATACCGGCATTAGATAATCGCGCACAACTGATTTCCAAGAATAACGATTAGCCTGCTCAATGCACGCCTGTCGGTACTCGCCGACGTGTTGCATCATATAGTCCAGGTTAGCTGCCAGCGCATCAATATCACGTGGAGCACTTAGTAATCCCTCGGCATTTCCAACTATATCAGGCGTGCATCCCCAGTTCCAACCAACGATAGGGACGCCGCAAGCCATAGCTTCCAACGTTTGAATGCCGAATGTTTCTCTAGTCGTCGCCAGGTAGACGCCTGCTCCAGTGATCCATTCTTTGATCTTATCGTAAGACTGAGCGCCTATGACCGTCACGTTATCGGCAGACTTACCGAACGTCGTAACGAATCTGTATTGAGGCAACTTGGCAGCTACCTCATTCACCGGCGATGCATCGCATACCGCGTCTTCGTGTCCTTTTGCCCACAGAATATACTTGCCTGGATCTGCATTAGGAATCCACTCGTCAGGCTCAATACCATGCGGCACGACATACGGATTGAACAGCATGTTACGACGAACCTGGTCGGCTACCCACTGCGACGGGACTGTGACTAGCTTGGCCGTCCTTAGATTATGAATGACCCTGGCGTTCTGCGCTTCCATACCAGGCATCAACGTCGCGGTTGGATATAGTCCATGATTGTGAGTTATATCAGCAGGGCGCGAGGCATGTTCGCCCGCGTGCATAACGACAAGGTCAGCTTGATTGATGTTGTCAACAAACGTGAATCCATAATCAGGTAAGTATCGCCTATAAGCAGATACTACTCGCCCGATTCCTAGACTCATACCTTTTGGCAACATAAAAATCTTGGTCATTTCCAACAAGACCTCTGTGGGAGCCTGCCATGCCAGCCAACACGACAGGCTCCACACACTAGGAGGACAGGAATAGTTTACCGATTAGGCGTATTCCAAGGAGTATACCACTCGTCACTAACATCATCGCGAGTACTAGTACCGCCTTTGAGGAAGTACGGATCGTTGTAGAACGGACTGCGACTATGCCGAACCGTGCTGTAGACAATACCGTCAATACGCCCTGCGATATGAGGTGTTCGCAGGATAGGACGGATGTCCATCTCGGCCGACAACTTGACGCATCCACGCAGCTTCTGGTTCGTCCAGAACACACGACCGCCATCAGTCCACATAGAATCAGTGGCATGGACCTCGGCGATAGCACGATTGAGCGGAGCGTAGTCTTTATGTTCCCAATACAGGGTCTTCATACCACGAGCCGACAACGGCAGGTAGAAGATACTGGACATGAACTCGCCTTCCGCCAGACAGTCGTTATAATACTCACTGTTGGCGTCAGCGTTTTCTTCAGTCATGCCGTCATCAATAACGACACGAATTTTCTTGCCACGAACCAATAGATACTCGCCATTTCGCATGGCGTCTCTCATATCGGTGTTGGTCGTGTCGTTCATCACAGCAACGGCATCGCCAGCGACATTAGTACAGCGGTCGGTCAGGTAACGACACGGCCAAATCGCAGTCAACGCTTCAAACAGGTCAGGTCGCATAGAGAAAACATGGACAGTAGGATTCAGGTGCATACGACTGGCGTTTCGGTCAATCCACCAGACCATGTTGGAAATCCATGAGACTATGTCAAAACCAGCATGCACCCCTGCCACATCTGTACATCCAAAATCTACTACATACGAATCAAGCGCAGGGCATAGCGCCTGGTTATGGATGTCATAAATGCCTTCCCTCACCTGCATTTCCAATCCAGGAGGTTCGGCATACCCGCCCGACGTATTATTAGCGGGATCGCCAGACCATAGGATACGATAAGCCCATCGCTGGAGCAGGATACCGACTTTGACCATTTCGGCACGAGTAACCAGGTTAATCCAGTCCATGACACTAGTCGGCATCTGGACGATACCGGATGGGCCAAGAACATCGCCCAACAGAGTCAAGGACGTAGTCTCACCACGGTTCACCAAGTCAGAGATGCGCGGGATATGGATTTCGTCGGATCCACGACATACGTGACCGAACTTTGCTGTTTGCTCACACCCCTGCAGCGTGCCGCCAAGACAGTCATCGCAAGGTCCAGTAGGCTCAGTACCCCCATCCTCAGAAAAGCCGGTCAGGAAACCGTAGATGGGATTCATAAACCTGGTTCCATACACCGGCAAGACCTTGTCCAGCCCATCGGGGGTCATGTGTGCGTTAATCACTACACTGTCCAACCCGGCAGTAGAAAACAATCCACCTGGACCATGTGGATATACAGCGGTAGGATAACCGGTCAGCGCCTTGCTACCTTGCACATAGGCCATAGGATTCTGTAAAACAGTTCCCCACGGATCGGCTTGCTGTGCTTTAGTCCCAGACTGCGCGATACCAGCCAGTGCGGCTCCAAACACTTGTGCCAACTGCTCACCCGACAATGCCTTAGCAAGAGCGGCATAATCAATCACATTCGTTACACTTGTCATATCAACCTCCTTTAACTTACAGGTTAAAACCTGAAACTATTATTTCAGCCTATTCAATACCATATTCTGGACGGCATAGTCAACGGGATCCATGTCTCGCGGCGAACGCATGTCTTTAGCCTTTTGCGCTTCTAGCAAGGCGTCGCCTTCCATGACATTTCCATTATCTTTGGACGCAGTGTACGGACGCAACGCGATGCGCCCTGCAATCGCGTCCTTGACAAGCTGTTCCTTAGTTCCTACCGAATCAGCGATCAGCTTGGCAACCTCAGCCAGGGTCGTCTTTTGGAAATCGTCCAGCAACTCCTTAACACCCGCCATTACATCTTCTTTGGTTCCTGCAGATGGGACTCGCTTGGCAACT
>Ga0114919_10002813_pt1 | contig 14044 bp, 7 predicted proteins | sample BlataG_FD_88682 | JGI IMG/M metagenome (GOLD analysis project Ga0114919, IMG submission 88682) | Deep subsurface microbial communities from Black Sea to uncover new lineages of life (NeLLi) - Black_00105 metaG | ecosystem: Environmental > Aquatic > Marine > Oceanic > Sediment | place: Atlantic... | reverse complement strand
TCTGCAAAAAGCTGGGCGTTAAAGTAGAAAGAAAGATTCCGTTGATTAAAGCACGTCTTAGCCCGGTAAGATTCGCACCTAATCTGTTTGCCGAGCAGGTAATTTATGTAACAAGCAAGGAATGAACTATGGACAAAGCGCTTGAATACCATTTGGAAACTCTGGCTCTACACGCTGGCCAGCGCGTTGATTCAGATACATTAAGCCGAGCCGTTCCAATTTATCAGACAACCAGTTACGTCTTCAAAGACTCAGACCACGCTGCGAATTTGTTCGCGCTGAAAGAGTTCGGCAACATCTACACGCGACTGATGAATCCTACCACAGACGTATTGGAGAAACGCTTGGCTGCCCTGGAAGGCGGCGTAGGCGGCCTCGCCCTAAGCTCAGGCCAGTCCGCAATCTATGTCAGCATCTTTAATATTTGCCGTGCCGGAGGTCATATCGTATCTTCAAACTCACTCTACGGCGGAACAGTCACACTGTTCAGCCAAACTTTTCCAAAACTCGGCATCGAAGTAACCTTCGTTGACCCCAAAGAGCCGGACAATTTCGCCAAGGCAATCAAGGATAACACCCGCCTGATTTACATAGAGACAATAGGAAACCCCAAAAATGACATATTGCAATATGAAAAAATAGCTGAAATCGCACACAAAAATGGCATGCCCGTGATTTGCGATAATACCGTCACTACACCCATCCTCTTTAGGCCGATGGACTACGGCATCGACATCATCGTTCATAGCTGCACAAAATTCATCGGCGGTCACGGCACCTGCATCGGCGGCGCCATTGTCGACTCCGGAAAATTCGACTGGACAAATGGCCGCTATCCGGACTTGACCGAGCCGGACCCAAGCTATCACGGCGTAAAGTACGTCGAGTCATTTGGCGAGCTGGCATATATCATAAAAGCAAGAACGCAATTTCTGCGAGATATGGGTTCTTGTATGTCACCGTTCAACGCCTTCCTGTTCTTACAGGGCCTTGAGACACTGCACCTCCGAATGCCGAGGCACTGCGAGAATGCCCTAAAACTTGCACAGTGGCTCGAAAAACAACACGAAGTCACCTGGGTCAACTACCCCGGACTAAAATCACACCCGGACTACAAACTGGCCCAGAAATATCTACCAAAGGGTCAAGGCGCCATTCTCGGCTTCGGAATAAAAGGCGGCAAACAAGCCGGCATCAAATTTATTAATAATGTCAAATTAGCCAGCCATCTTGCCAACATCGGCGACAGCAAAACATTGGTAATCCACCCTGCCAGCACAACGCATCAGCAACTGGCAGAAGCCGAACAGCTCGCCGCCGGCGTCACGCCCGATTACATTCGCGTCTCCGTAGGAACCGAACACATTGATGACATAATAGCCGATGTCGAACAGGCACTGAAAGCCAGTTCGCACTCTTGAGTTTCAAGTTTTGAGTACATAGCTGAGACCATTATCAAATAATACCAATCCCACAAATTAAATGCGCTGCATCACAACAACAGAGCCGCGACCATAAGGGAGCGGTTACTCCTCTGCATAACAACTGATACCTATTGAGCGCATAGATTTTTTGTGATTGGCCTAAGCCGCGACAAAAACTCGTCAGCAGCTCAACGAATCAACGCAGGAAACTAAGCCCGGGCTCGCGTGGCTCGGCCTTATGCATTACAGCCGCGCGGTCATCGCGTATATGGCTTCAACAAAAAGTGTGCCTTCCTTTTCCCTTGTCAAAATGCTGTGAACTGAGATACAATATTGGTTGTATATTTTGGTGTGGGTGTGTCAATAGAGAAGGGCATGGTTTAGCAGGAGGGATAGCACGCCGGTTTGTGCCAAATCCCCACCGAACTTGGCTACCGATGCTTTTTACAATCGCCGCTCAGAACTAAACGTGAGGTCCCGCAGTGGCCAGCACAAAAGATAGTCCAGCGAAACTAGTGCCAGGCAGTCAACTCTATTTCTGGCTGACAGCTTTTTGGTCAGGAGTTGCCGTGATGGCCTTCGAACTCGTTGGTGCTCGTCTTCTGATGCCTTTATTCGGGATGGGAATTGAGGTCTGGGCTGCGGTGATTGCTATATCACTTGGGGCGCTCGCCGTTGGCTATTGGGCCGGAGGCAAGATAGCTGACGCACGACCATCTACTTTAACCCTGGCTGTCACCTTGCTGCTTGCCGGTATTTCTCTCTTGTGCGTCCAAGTCTTGGGGCGAACCATTACCTCACTGTTCAAGGACATCTCAACTGTGGCAGGAGCGTGGTGTTCCGCACTTTCGATTCTGGCCGCACCTCTTTTTCTTTTCGGCATGGTCCCGCCGACACTCGCTCGTCTCTTAGTCAGCACAACAGGACAGACCGGAACAGTGGTTGGCAGCCTGATGGCGGTCGGTACGGTTGGCAGCGTAGTCGGAACTACGCTCACAGGTCTGCTTTTGATCCCATACCTCGGGGTTTCAAAAACGCTACTGATCTTAATGGTTGGTACAGCAGCTTTCGTCATCGTCCTATTGGTTAGCCGACGGCGCTGGATGATGGCGGCAGCTTCGCTGTGCATCGCTGTAGGGATGCTCGGCGCGGGTTCAACTCTAAAGATTGCGCCGGGAGAATCCGGACCGATGCACGTGCTGGAGGACGTCGAAGGTCTGTACGGCTATCTGGAGGTCCTTGAATATCACGGGACGAGGGCACTGGTCTGCAATGGTATCTTTCAGACGGTCTTGCCTATTTCCGGTCTCGGTATCACCAAGGGAACTCTCATCCGTGGCCGCGACTACACCGAGCTAATTCCGTACTTTCGCCCCAAGACGCGGACGGCCCTACTCATTGGTGTGGGCGGCGCGCTGCATGAGCAGGCACTGGCACTATATGGGGTTAAGGTCCACGGTGTCGAGATCGAGCCGGCGGTGATTCCGCTGGCTGCTAAGTACTTCAACCTTGCCGCAGAAGTCACGGTTGCCGATGGTCGAGCATTTCTCGTTCGCGACCAACACCGATTCGATGCAATCATCATAGACGCATTCCTGGGCGGTGCTGTCCCAGAGCATCTCTACACTAAAGAGGCATTCGAGCTTATCGACGAGCATCTAAATCCAGACGGTGTGCTGGCGATCCGACTCATCGGTCATCCCAAGCACACGGCAACGCGTGCTGTGGCACGGACACTTGAGGCGGTGTTTCCGCACACCCTCGTGATGCGAAGCGGCATCGGCAATGAGCTCCAGCATGTGTATTTATTTGCCAGCAACAAAGCTATCGAACTTGGGAGTAACGAACGTCTGGAGCTGGAGGACTATGGATTTACGGGCGAGGAGTCTTGTACCATCAAGACCAAAGGCGCACCGCTCTTGACAGATGACAAATCAGGGCTTACACTGCTGAGCCGTGACATTATGGCCCAGCATAGAAAGAATTCACTAAAACTACGGAGGAACCCATTATGGTAGCTAAAAATTGCATACTAATTGCCGTGCTGGGTGCCGTGCTTTTACCCGGCGCATTGGTCGCGGATGAGCCCAAGATAGAGGAAAGGTCGTTCAAGAACTGTTTTCTCTATGAGGCCGATGGCCGCGTCTGGCTCCGCCAGCCGATGGTATATCTCGGAATGTGGGGAGTTTGCGAGGCTCCAGCCTTTTGTTTGAGTGAGGATTTGGGCAAGAAATTCGCACCGCTTGTTAGCGATATCGTTACCGACAAGGAATCAGCACCCATGCGCACAGAATTCTATACTGACGGTATGCCGCGGCTGCGTGAGGGTAAAGGTGCGCTGTTTTTGCTTCGGCTGCAGGCGAAGATGCGCCTGGTTGGGGGCGAAGCCCCAGTTGACCCGCCTCCTGGTGTCCGTCCACGGAGGTATTACGAGATGGTTTCAGTACGACTGGACGCTGTCGAACCTGTGACCGCAAAATGGATTTCAGCTTGGCAGGCACTGGATGAAGCGCTCAGGGAGGTTGTCTCGACCAGCCTTTCCCCACCAGGTGACCAAAAGAGAAAGCGTCTTTTCGGGGCTATCGAAAGGGGCAGTCAGGCGCTCGACACTATGGGCAAGATAAAAGTTGGGGAAGATGTTCTCGCCTTGGTCGTTAAGATTGAACCGGAGGCTCGTCTTGTGCGCGGATTTCAACGGCGAGTTGCCGGCCAGTGGCAGGACGAGCTTGAGAAATGCACCGTTCGTTTGAGAATCGATCCTAACACCCCGCTGCCAAAAAGACTGGGGACAAAAGCAGGGCTCGAATTGCTGACCAAAAGCAAATCGCCTGCCAAGTTCATCTCTGAGATAAAGGGTTCCTATCCAACCAGCGCTCTGAAGCAGTGGTTGTTTTACAGCGCAAGCTTGGAACGCACTGTGCACGTGTGGGAGATTGAGCAGATGCCCAAGGCTCAGTTCAAAAAAGTACAGGCTGACGCAAAGAAGCTGCTTGCAGAACAGCGACACCGCGATAACGAGCAGGTGGAGCAGTGGGGCGTGCTGCTGAGGCTTGCTCCCGGTGATTTGTTGGCCGACAAGCTCATCCTTAGAGGTGCCTTAGTGGAGAAGATACTTGCCAACCAGACGGAACCTGCTCTTGTGGCTGGAGACGTTATTATAGACTATGAGCATATCTACGACTTCGTTATGGGAGATTTCGATTTCGCCAGGGCTATGAAGTGGCTGGCAAACAGGGTACAACAGGGTCCTGGGCTGCGGGTACTTAGGGGTGATACGGTCATCACCGTTGGGGTTAAGGTTAAAGACAAGCCATAGCCCATACATTCATTATTGGTAGCGATGCACGTGCAAATGGCAGAAATGTCGGTTTCAACTGTTTCCGACGCTGACCTTATTATTTGGACTGACCGGTTTCAGGTCGTAAGCAGAGGCGGGCATGATTCAAACGAAAGGCTGGTTTAGCTCGGCCTCTTTGCTGCGCTTTTGCCGGCAAAAAGAGATAATTATGGCAGCGGTGCCGGTAACCAACATTACCGCTTATAGCCCCCAGCCTCTGAAAACCACCACTGTATAAATACAAGTCCAAGCCCGCATTCAAAGACTAATTCCGTCAATCTACCACCTAACTTTCGCCCCTCTGAATATAAGGAAAAATGCTTGAATTTACTGTCGCCCAACCTTACAATCTGCTCTGCACAAAGTAGCATGGGCTTTAGCCCATGCGGTTTTCTTATCCAAGGCTGAAAATATTCGAGATACTAAATGCGAGATACGAATTATGTGGGAATACACGGAAAAACTTAAAGAGCACTTTTTCAATCCCCGAAACGTCGGCGAAATCAAAAACCCGGACGGCATCGGAGAGGTCGGCTCATTGGCCTGCGGAGATGCCTTGAAGCTGACCTTCAAGCTCGATGAGAACGGCAGAATCAAAGATGCAAAATTCAAAACCTTCGGCTGCGCAAGTGCAATCGCTACCTCCTCCGTCCTGACCGAGATGATTAAGGGCAAAACTATCGACGAAGCCGCTAAGGTAACCAATAAAGACATCGCTGATTATCTTGGCGGCCTGCCCGAACAAAAAATGCACTGCTCAGTTATGGGAAGAGAAGCCCTTGAGGCCGCAATCGAAAACTACAATAGCGGCGGCACTAAAAAACACGAGCTCGAAGGCAAGGTCGTCTGCACCTGCTTCGGCGTCACCGAGAAAGAAATCGAAAGAGTAATAACCGAAAACGACCTTACTACCGTTGAACAGGTCACAAATTATTGCAAGGCAGGCGGCGGCTGCGGAGGCTGTAAAGGCGAAATCGAAAAAATAATAGAGAAAGTCCAGGGCCGGAAAATAAAAGAGAAGCTCCAAACCCTCCCTACAAAAGCCCGTAAACTAACCAATATCCAAAAAATACAATTGATTCAGCAGACAATAAATGAGCAAATAAGACCCGCACTCCGGGCACACGGCGGAAACATCGAACTCATAGACGTCGAAGGCAATAAAGTAATCGTCGCCTTCAGAGGTATGTGCGCCCAATGCAAACTGGCCGAATATACGATGAAAGACGTCGTCGAAGCTAAGCTAAGAGAATTTGTCTCTGATGCGCTTTTCGTCGAGGAGGACAGGGACTCCGCACAAGAACCCCACAATCACAGAGGATAGACAATGAAGACCATATATTTTGACAACAACGCTACAACAAAAGTCGCCGAGGAAGTCTTCCGAGAAATAGAGCCCTATTTCTGCCAGCTTTACGCCAACCCATCAAGCATGCACACCTTCGGCGGACAAATCGGTATCAAAATCCGCAACGCCCGCGAAAAAATCGCCGCCCTCCTCGCCTGCGAACCCAGCGAAATCATATTTACAGCAGGCGGCACTGAAAGTGACAACACCGCCATTATGGGCACATTGGCCGCCGCACCAAACAAACGAAAAATCATAACCACCAGGGTCGAGCACCCCGCCGTCTTGACTGTCTGCCGAGACCTGGAAAATCACGGTTACGCCGTTGTAGAACTCCCAGTGGACAAACAGGGACAGCTTGACTTAAAACAACTGGAAAACGAAATCGATGACGACACCGCATTAGTCACGATAATGTACGCAAACAACGAGACCGGCGTTGTGTTTCCAATCGAAAAAATCGCCGAACTCGCCACCGGCAAAAGCGTCGTATTTCACACCGACGCAGTCCAGGCAATAGGCAAGACCCCCCTGAACCTCTCTAAAAGTAGTATCGATTTGCTCAGCCTCTCAGGCCACAAGCTGCACGCACCGAAGGGCATCGGTGCTTTATATGTTAAGAAGGGAACCCGGCTCTCGCCGTTTATGCTCGGCGGCCACCAGGAAGCAGGCCGAAGAGCAGGTACCGAAAATGTCCCCGGCATCATCGGACTCGGAAAAGCCTGCGAGCTCGCCGCCAAAAACATCGAGGAAGAAAACCAGCGAGTAAAATCCCTGCGTGACAAACTCGAAAACGCCTTACTCGAAAAATGTCCCGGCAGCCGGCTCAACGGCGACAAAGAAAATCGCCTGCCCAACACAACCAACATCAGCTTCGAGTACATCGAAGGCGAAGCGATTCTACTTATGCTCGACAAATACGGCATCTGCGCCAGCAGCGGTTCTGCCTGCACCTCCGGCTCACTCGAGCCCTCACACGTCCTCCGCGCAATGGGCGTACCCTTCACCGCCGCCCACGGCTCAATTCGATTCAGCCTCAGCCGTTACAACACCGAAGAGGAAGTCGATTACACCATCGAAAAAATGCCCGAAATCGTAAACAAACTCCGCGAACTTTCGCCCTTCGTAAGCAAATAAATTCGCTCGCTTTCCGCCTGCACACACGGCGTTAGTGCCGTTTCAAATATATAATTGTCACTTTTTCGATGCTGAAGCGAACTTGTCATTCCCGCGAAGCTTGCCCCTGCGAAGCTCGTCCCCAAGGGGCTTGCCTCTGCGTAGCCACGGGGCCATGAGGGGCAGGGGGCGGGGTATCCGCGGTTAACAACTTCTCTCCGTCCTCTGTGGCTCAAACCTGCTCACTATCCCCCGTGCACGCAATACGATACTTGTCCGCCGAAGGCGGATACGCGCCACCCAATACGTCAAAGCCCCCACAGCCAGTTGTCAGCTATGATTGCAAGGTCGTAAAAATCAATAATGCAGTTTCCATCTACGTCAGCGACCCGCTCAAAACACGGCGGACCGCCCGCCTCTTCGGCCAGCATATACGTGGCAAACTGGTCCGCATCATTGTACTTACCTGTCATCAGATTCTCCGACAGCATACCGAAGCCGTCCGACCAGCGCGTGTCTGCCACAACGTCGAACCTCACCACACTGCCTACATCAAGATCCGTAACTATCGTATCACCAGCGCTAAAGCCGCTGTAGTTATCAAATTGCCTGACCCCAATCTCGTATATTATCTGCTCGCCCTCAACTCTCACGGCGTATTCCAGGCCCTCGTCCCCACTCAGCGTCTGACCCAAAGCCCATGTTGCCCACGAGCCGCCGTTAGTATCCGGTGCCACCATATAATGCTGGGCAACATCATAAATCCCGTGCCAGCTCGTGCCCCCTGCCGCATCGCCCTGACTGTAAACCTCAAGTCTGTCGCTGGCGTCCCAGCTAACGTACTCATCCAGGAATACATGGTCGCCATCGTATGCGATCACCGCTGCGTAAACCTTATTGGCATCGGCATCCCACTGCAAGGCAAACCACGCCTCATCCACATCGTTAGGACTGCCGTAATAAATCTTATCCAGCGCCACCCACTCAACGTTCCCAGACCACTCGCTAAGGTTCCCATCTACAACAACAGAGCCTCTTGGAATCGTCATTGAATTGCCTGGGTACCACCCGGCTGCAAACAACGCATAATCAACAAAGTCAACATCCAAATCCCCATCGAGATCTCCCGCAGGGCTCGGAACTGGAATAGGATAATGATAACCCATGTCTACTATTCCCTCATCACCCACTTCATCGGTTCGCGTAGTATATATATCCATCCCGAGGTTACCTGCCGTATCGCTTCCTGCATCCACGCACGGACTGTTAACTTCCTGTCCCACAGCAACATGGCTCAAATAGTAATCACCCAAAGGCCCGGCCACAAAACATGGGTCAGCATCGATATTACCAACTCCTGCATACCCGCCCTGCACATCGCTGTATGAAACCGAGGCATCACCAAAGATTTCAGGCCCTTGCCCTGCGCTATCGTTCCATAAGATGCAGTTGCTGACAGCCAGCCCTGAACTGCCGTAGCTGTTAATCCCACCGCCCAGCTCAGCAGAATTTCCATTGAACGTGCAGTTAACAATCGTCCCTGAGCAGTTGCCATTTTCCATCCCACCACCGCTGCCCCAATCAGCATAAGCAAAATTCCCGGCAAAGATGCAATTGCTCACCGTCAACGAGCAGTCATAGTTCTCCATCCCTCCGCCAGCATAATCAGCACTGTTTCCGGTAAAAATACATCTTGTCACTGTCGGCGCACAGCTCTGGTTTGCCATTCCCCCGCCATAATCAGCTATATTGCCGCTGAATATGCAGTTTCTTATTATCGGGCTGCTGCCATCACAATACACCGCACCGCCGAGGTCGGCATACCCGTTTGTTATTGTCAGACCCGCCAAGACCGAAGAACCGGTCTCGCTACTGTGGAAATAAAACCCGCGCCCGGCATACTGACAGTCGATCACCGTCGCCGCGACCACATCCCAGTTGTTCGCGTCCTCACTTCGCACGGTAATCGCCTTGCCCCCGAAGTCCAAATCACGATTGCCCTGCCCCGTGTAAGTATCAGGACCAACTATAACTGTAGACCCATCTGTTGCAGCATCAATCGCTGCTTGGATGGTACCATACTGGCCGGGAACAAACAAATCACCTCTGACATACAGCTTCACCTGAGCTGTTTGTGGGTTGTTGATTGCGCAAGGATCGGAGATAGTCAGCTCACAGGAATAAGTACCCACCCACAAACCTGTGATATCCACGCTTACGGTAACTTCATTCACCTCATCCGTGCACTGTCCGCTTGACGGGAAAACCTCAAGCCAGGGACAATCTGCAGTGATGGTCCAGTTCAGCGTGCCAACGGTCCCGTTGCTTATAGTCAGAATCTGATCAGGCGGAGCGGTACCACCTTCTTCGGCGTGGAATTCTAAATTATTTGGCGCCACCGCGATAATGGCGTAGACAACATGAAGGATTACCTCGACTGTCTGCGGACTGTTCAGAGCACAGGGGTCGGAAATCGTCAGTTCACAGTTGTAATCACCCGCCGCCAGACCTGCGATATCCACGCTCACAGTGACTTCATTAACTTCATCAGTGCACTCTCCGCTGGACGGGAACACCTCAAGCCAGGGACAATCTTCAGTAATGCTCCAGTTGAGCTTGCCGACGGTCGCGTTGCTTATAGATAGAGTCCGAGCAGCCGGGTTGTCACCATCCACCTGAGCCTGGAATGCCAGAACGCTCGGCGTGACAGAAATAACAGGGGGCACAACGTGAAGGCTAACCTGGATGGTCTGCGGACTGTTCAGAGCCCAGGGGTCAGAAATTGTCAACCCGCACTTATAATCACCCGATGCAAGAGCCGCTGCGTCGACATTGAGTGTGACTTCATCAACTTCGCCTGTCGAGGTTCCTGAAGTAGGGGCTACCTCCAGCCACTGACAATCATAGGTGATTACCCAATTTAACGTGGCTCCGCCACAGTTGTGAATGGAGAGAATTTGTGGTTCAGGGTTTGGACCACCCACAGGTAACAAGAACTCAAACTCTGTGACTGAAACTTGGATAATTGGCGTTTCGAGATCGAATTCATCAGCCCCAATATCAACGCGACCATCGAGAACCCGGGGGTCGCCGTCGATATCTATTTGCCCAACGTAGTCCCCGTTGGGATCACCGCTATTAATACACGGCGAACCGCGCTGCAAATGATAATCGCCATCAACCCAAGTACCATCGTCCCAGCGACCAAGCTGCACAAAACACGGGTCAACGTCGATATTGCCTTCACCAGTCCAGCCACCTTGCATGTCACAGTACGTAACAGTTGCCGGCCCGCCCATCTGTGAGCCGGTATTGCCCCAGAGGATACAGTTGATAACCGCCGTGTTGCTGTTGCCGTAGTTGTACAATCCTGCACCACTGCCAGCACCGTTGTCAGCAAATGTACAGTTGGTAACTGTTGAGTTGGACCAATAGCCGCTCAGCATTCCGCCGCCTTGGGTGCGTGCGTAGTTTCCGCTAAAGATACAATTAGTAGTTGTCACGTTGCTCTGCATGCAGCATAAACCGCCACCTAATGCACGTGGTGATCCATGCTGATCCCATGCTAAATTGCCGCTGAACATGCAGTTAGTCAGGATAATAGTGCTCTCGCTACAGTACATGCCACCACCACTACCGGCGCCGTAGGAGCCGCTTGCTGTGTTTCCATAAAAGTTGCAGTTTGTCAGTGTTGGGTTGCTCCCATCGTCGGAGTACATGCCCCCACCGTTATCGTTGGCCGTGTTCCCGCTGAAAGTACAATTGATTAGCGTTAAGTTGCTATTTATACAGTAGAGTCCCCCGCCGCGGCTAAACCTGCTTTGCTCGACGGTATTGTCCAAAAAAACGCAGTCGATAATCGTTGGGCTACTGTACTTGCAATAGATTGCACCTCCCTCGTCAGCGTAGCCATTGCTGATTGTCAAACCTGCCAGTACAGAAGAGACCGTCTCACCACTGTGGAAATAGAAAGCACGGCCTAAAGTCTCGCAATCAATGATGCAGTTATCGGGGCCGTTGGTGCTTCTTACCGTGACGGCTTTTCCCTCGAAATCGATATCACGGTTTCCCAGCCCAGTGTATGTCCCGTCGGCAACCCAGACGATTCCGCCATCCCATGACTGGTCAATAGCCGCCTGGATGGTGGAATATTGACTCGGAACATAGATGTCACTGGGTCCATCAGTAGTGAACGCATAACAGCTTCCTGCGTTATCATCCAAAGCTTCGTTACCTGCCGCATCAGTGGCTTGGACGATAAAGAAATAATCAGTCTCGGGGGATACGCCCACTATTTTTATGTTGTGAGTTGTTGCCAAACTCAAGTCAGTTCCCTCGATTGTGTATGGCCCTCCACAAGTGAGACCACATAGCACAAGTCCGGTCGCAGGTTCGTCTGTGTCAAAGGAAACCGTCGGCTCGGGACCCACCACCTCTATCTGAACGTTGAAAATCATTGGCGGCTGACAATCGACCATCGCGGAATCCTGCGCTGTCGCAGGATTACCGGTGCCGTCGTTCGCGTCTTCGTATGTTACAGTGATAGTATGTCCGTGCGCAACCTGAAGCGTGCCGTCTCCAGGAATAGGCGCTCCTGTGTTGGTTGAAATTGTTCCGGCGAAGAACCAAGGGTTGCTCGTTTCGACTAGCACAACGGTTTCTACATCTGCGCCGTCAGTGGTCACGGTCACTTGCTGACTACCGGCACCGCTAAGGTCCGAATCACTGAGGTAAATGGTGACAACAGCCGAGCAAGAATACGCCTGTTGGTCCAGCCATACCATACCTTCAGGCCTGGGTAGACGTAAGCATGCGTTCCAAAGATTTACCCGCCCTGACCCGCAAATGCCTGATGCAATCGGATCAGCGGTATCTTCCAGAGTATCCAATGCTTCATCCACCGAAAGTCCCGGGTAGATTGACAACAACGTCGCGCAGGCACCGGAGACGTGCGGACAGGCCATCGATGTACCTGACATGATTGTGGTGTAATCATCATAAACTGTACCGAGGGACGTCCCGCTTCCCCTCAACGATAAAACATCTACCCCAGGCGCTGCAATATCAACCCAATCGCCGTAGTTGGAAAAGGACGCTTTTTCATCGTCTGAATCTGTTGCCGCTACAGAAAACATACGACCATAATAAGCTGGATAATGGGGGTTGCTGGAGTTGTCATTGCCAGCCGCGGCTACCATTATCACACCCTGGCTGTATGCATACTCAATAGCCTCTTCGGCCGTCTGAGAGTAACTACCTCCACCCCAACTGTTGGATACTACATCAGCTCCGTTCTCAACGGCATAATAGAAGGCAGCAACAGCATCGTCAATATCTCCATAGCCGTCCGAGCCCAGAAACTTGAGGGCCATTATCTTTGCTTTCCAGCAGACTCCCGTTATATCAAGGCCATTATCGCCTTCCGCGGCAATAGTTCCCGCGCAGTGCGTGCCGTGACCGCGGTCGTCAATGGGGTCACTGTCATTATTGATGAAGTCATAGCCATATATGTCGTCTATGTAACCGTTAGGAGGGCTATCGTCATCCACGCCCGGGGTACCGTTCAATTCCGCTTCATTGACCCACATGTTGTCATCAAGGTCTCTATGGCTGTAATCAACACCTGTGTCAACAACAGCAACTATCACCTCCGAACTTCCGGTTTCAATATCCCAGGCCTCGGGGGCATCTATATCGCAATCGGGCGTTCCAGGCGGCAGGTCGTATGTTCCACTTGCCGGATAATCTTGGCCTGTGTTGTTCAATGGCCACTGAATAGAATACAGAGGGTCATTCGGCGTCAAATCTATTGAAACGATATAATTGAGCTCAGCGTATTCGACCTCCGGATTATTGTTGTAGGCCTGCACGACCTCTTGAAGCGATTGGCCGGGCGCAAGGTCAAGCTTAATTTTGTATATCCTGCTAAGGTCGGGAACCTTTGCATCTTTGGGAGCCCGGTTGAGTCTTCTGAGGATACGTTTTTCTTTTTTCGTCAAAAGGGCCTTGTCTTTCTTGAGCAAGGCCTTTAGGCGTTCGCGGTTCTTCTTGAAGTTTTTGAAAAGTGGCTTAATCTCCTTTAACCGGTATTTCTCATTTAGCCCATCTAAACTCTTGGACACGTTTGGTACACCAGCGGACCTCTTGAGTTCCATTTGCTCTTCGAGGCTACGAGCGATTGGCTCACGGAATTTTACGATTATTTCATTTGGAGCATATCTCTCTGGAACCGTACCGAAGACTGTAGAGGTAGAGATTAGGATTGCCCCCGCAAGGCTCAAGACCCAATTTCCCTGCTCCATTTTTCTAATCCTCTAATTCAAGACAAGCCTATTGTTACGCTACCACAAATCCCTGTACAAATCAAGGATAATTTATCTTTTTTTTATTATTCCCCCTCTTGCAGCCATCTTTGCGCTAGGTGGTATTGCCACCTACTAAACTCCATCCTCACGCCCATCCCTCCTTCCGCCCTCCGTCAAGGATAAAATGTCGATTTTTCTCGCCTTTTTACGGTTTTTTCCCCGAATTTCCAACTGCGTCAACAAAAAACTCTGTGCTCTCTCCGTAAGCGCCATCAGGCGTCCTGGGGGGAGTCCCAAGGACTGCGCTCTCCGCGATTAATAATATCAAAAACCACAACCTCTTTTCATAAACAATAATCAATAATCCATAATCAATTATCAATCCCACACCCCACGCCCCGTTGCCAAATAGCCGATGGATTTTACACTTGCAAAGGTATATACCCGTCTGCATAATCAGTCCACTCAATCATTACTCGTTTGGAAAGGAGTTCAGATGGACGTAAAAAAGATT
>Ga0114919_10002812_pt1 | contig 14046 bp, 12 predicted proteins | sample BlataG_FD_88682 | JGI IMG/M metagenome (GOLD analysis project Ga0114919, IMG submission 88682) | Deep subsurface microbial communities from Black Sea to uncover new lineages of life (NeLLi) - Black_00105 metaG | ecosystem: Environmental > Aquatic > Marine > Oceanic > Sediment | place: Atlantic... | reverse complement strand
TGGAATGCACCCCTATGACTGGACAGGTAGGGTTAGGAGATTCTGGCGGGGTAGCACGGTCTCTGAGTGAACAAGCAGAGACTCTTCAAATTCATTCCGTGAGCGATAACCCAGGGCCGAATGATGCCTCTTCCGATTATAGACCTCCTCAATGAAGCTTGGAAAAGGGCCTATAGGAAGATATGAATTTGGAGCCCCAATATTGACTTGCTTATGGCTTGGTGATAAAATACACAAAGAGGCGATTAACTATCTATGGTCATTGCTTTGCTTCGAATCACTAGCCCTGACCCTATCTGTACATAGGGAAGGGGCTTTTTAATGAAAGGAGGGGTCTATGGCAAACACAGTGGTAAGGCTTTTTCGAGATCCCCTGGTTGCAGCAAGAGCTGCCGAGGAGTTGAAATCACAGGGTTTTAAGGCAGAGGAGATCGGCATTCTGGTGCACGATGGGGAGAAGGCGAAAAAACTAGGAACGAAGGCCACCAAGGAGATTGTAGCAGCATTAACTAAGTTAGATCTCCCCGAGGATACAATTAGGTACTATGAGTTTGGAGCCTCCGTGGGCGGCATCCTGATAAGTGTTCAGGCAGATGAGGCGCGACTTCCCCAGGCTCGCGAGATCCTCAGGGGGACAGACCTTGGAGCCGCTCCGGCAAGGGAGGAGATGTGGGCCTCAAGCCCGGCATTCCCCGCTGCAGGAAGAATGACGGCGACTGACCCTATTGACGCCAAGATGACCGGCGATTTCCGAAAATACTAGATGCAGTTTTTAGGAGGGGAAAGTGTCTCGATTTATTGCTACTTCAGCTATCAGGGGTGCTCATGGAGTTGTTGAGAAGGCCGAGGGGATGCTCAAGAAAGCCATGGAGAAACACGGGCCGGAAACACCTGTTGCCTTTGTCGATAAAGAAGGGGTAGGCTCAGCCTACTTTCTTCCCGTGATCTATGGTTATTCCGGGCATAAGGTGGAGAAGCTGGGCGATATGACATGGCCACTGGAGCATGCCAGGAGCATGCTGGCGCCGGTGCCCGGCGGTAACCTGTGGCTACCCTACCTGGGTGAGACCGCGGATGCCGGGGTGGCCACCCTGTTTGCTGAGGAGATTATCAAAGGAATAGAGTTTGTCGAGGGGAAACAGCCCGAGGTTCATAATGGGTATAAGTTTAACGGCCCGATCAGCGACCCGCAGACGCGCTCCTGGGGAATTCAGTTGGTCGATGGCAGCATGCCCGGTTTCGCCGCTGTTATCGGTGCTGCCAAGAGCAATGAGGTGGCGGTAAAGATCGTTCGCGAGCTTCAGTCCAAGGGTCAGCTCGTTTTTCTCTCCTCCACCTCCAACGGCCGCTCCATCGTTGACCAGCTCCTGGAGGAGGGGGTGGAGTTGGGCTATAACACCTTCACCGTCCCCTACGGTACCGACACCGAGTCCACTGTGTACGCCGCCGGTTTTGCCAGCCGTGCCGCTTTCAGCTTCGGCAACGTCAAGCCAGGCAACTTCCGCGAGATGCTCCTTTACAACAAGTTTCGCTGCTTCGCCTTCGCCCTCTGCCTGGGCCCTATGGATGACCTCAAGTGGGCCACCGGAGCAGGGGCTATCACCTACGGCTTCCCCGCCATATTGGATACAGTAGCCCCTAATATCCTGCCCACTGGGATCACCAAGTATGAGCATGTGGTCAGCATGCCCTTTGACGATATTCCTGGCAAGGACGACCTGGAGCGTGCAGAGCGGCTGGTGCAGCGCTGCATCGAGGTCAGGGGCATCAAGATAAAGATTCCCTCGGTCCCCATTCCGGTTGCCTATGGCCCCGCCTTCGAGGGAGAGATAGTCCGCCGTGCTGACCTTAGAGCCGAGTTCGGCGGTAAGGGCGGCATCTGCTTCGAGTGGCTGAGCATGAAGGACCCCAAAGAGATAGAGGATGGTAAGTTCACCGTGGTGGGTCCTGATATCGATAGCTTTGAACAGGGGACGAACATCCCGCTGGCTATCATTGTCGAGGTGACGGGGCGCAAGATGCAGAAGGACTTTGAGCCCGTTCTGGAAAGGCAGATCCACCACTTCGTAAACGGCGCCGAGGGGATTCAGCATGTCGGCCAGCGGGACATAACCTGGATTCGCTTCAGCAAGAGTGCAGTGGAAAAGGGCTTCGTGCTTAAGCACCTGGGCGACATACTTCATACCAACTATCACAACGATTTCGGCGCCATCGTGGACAAGATCCAGGTCACCCTCTATACCGAGCAGGCTAAGGTAGAGGAGTTGATCAAGCAGGCACGAGATGTCTATCGAGAAAGGGATATCCGAATAGCAGGGATGACCGATGAAAGTGTGGACACCTATTATAGCTGCACCCTGTGCCAGTCCTTCGCCCCTAATCACGTTTGCGTAATCAATCCCGAGCGCACCGGGCTCTGCGGCGCCTACTCCTGGCTAGACTGCCGAGCCGCTTATGAGATCAAGCCCACCGGCCCCAACCAGCCCGTCGCCAAAGGTAGGGTTATTGACCAGAGGCTGGGGGAATGGGAAGGGGTTAACAGCTTCGTATATGAGCATTCCCAGCGGACTACAGAGCGCTTCACCATCTACTCCCTGATGGACGCCCCGATGACTACCTGTGGCTGCTGCGAGTGCAACATGGTGGTTATCCCCGAGGCTAACGGGGTGATGATCGTCTCTCGGGATGACTACAGCATGACCCCCTGCGGGATGACCTTCACCACACTGATGGGCACTATTGGCGGTGGACTGCAGACGCCGGGGATGATGGGCCATAGCAAGCGTTTTGTTCTTAGCAATAAGTTTATCCCGGTGGAGGGCGGCATCAAGCGGGTGGTCTGGCTCTCCAAGAATGTTAAGGAGGAGTTCGCCGAGGAGCTTAAGGAGGTCTGTGAGCGCGCCGGCGTGCCTGACCTGATAGATAAGATGGCCGATGGCACCATCGCCACCACAGTGGATGAACTATTGCCCTTCCTCGAGGAGAAGGGGCATCCCGCGCTTACCATGGAGTCCCTAATTTAATAGGGAAAAGTCTGGAGGAATACATAACAAGGGTCGAATTCCTCGGCCCTTGTTTCATGGGTGAGAAAGGAGGGATCGTTATGCTAGCAGTGGAAGTGCCCACTGAGAAGTGGACCGGAAAGGTACATGAGGTTACATTGGGAGGCAGTAATGGTCGCAAGGGTGTTACTGTCGGTGGCGCCACTACACTTCCCTTCCTCCACTTTGAGGGCGCGATGCCCAATAGACCCGTAGTCGCTATAGAGATCCAGGATAAAAAGCCAGATGACTGGCCGCCCCACCTGATTTCCGCATGGGGCGATGTTACTGCTGACCCCGGGGCCTGGGCGAAGAAGGCCGTGGAGTACGGCGCGGATATTATTGCGCTGCGTCTCAGAAGCGCCCACCCTGAAGAGGCTGACACCGGTGCTGATGAAGCGAGGAAAAGCACGGATAAGGTTCTCTCTGCAGTGGACATCCCCGTTATCATCTTAGGGCCTGGAGTGGCAGAAAAGGACAATGAGGTACTGATAGCCGCCTCCGATGTTGCCAAGGGGCAAAGGATAGCTCTGGGGAACTGCGAGGAGAAAAATCATCGCACCATCGCGGCAAGCTGTATAGCTGACGGTCACGTCGCCATTGGCCATACCCCTCTGGAGATAAACCTGGCCAAGCAGCTTAATGTGCTACTATGCGATGTGGGTCTCTCCACAGATTCCATTATTATGGATCCCGACACCGGGGCTTTGGGCTATGGAATAGAATATTGCTACTCGGTGATGGAGCGGCTGCGCCTTGCGGCCCTCGGGGGAGATAAAATGGCGGCCATGCCTATGATTTCCCCGGCGGGGGCAGAGTCCTGGCGGCAGAAAGAGTCAAAGGTTACCGAAGGGGTACCCCCATCGTGGGGTGACCACGTAGAGCGCGCGTTGAGTTGGGAGGGGATAACTGCTGTTATCCTGCTTAACGCCGGAGCTGATATTGTAGTGCTACGCCACCCCGATACCGTGACGCTGGTAAAGGCAACCATCGATAAACTGATGGCCACTTGATAGGAGGATTACGAAATGGCACTCACTGGTATTGAGATCTATAAGTTCTTACCGAAAACCAACTGCAAAGAGTGTGGTTTTCCTACCTGTCTGGCCTTCGCCATGAAGCTGGCAGCCAAGGGAGTGGAACTTTCCCTCTGCCCCTACGTCTCCGATGAGGCCAAGCAGGCCCTGGAGGCCGCTTCTCGCCCCCCGATCCGCCTGGTCACCGTTGGCGCAGGCGATCGGAAGATCGAGGTGGGCAATGAGGTGGTTATGTTCCGCCATGAAAAGACCTTTTATCGCCCGCCGGGATTCGTGATTAAGGTTAAGGATACCGACTCTGCCGATGAAATCGCCAAGCTCGTCGGTGAGGTCACCGGCTACAGTGTGGAACGGGTAGGCATGGAGCTCAAGCTGGATGGCTTCGCTATTGAGAATGCATCCGATAATGGCGAAAACTTCGTTAAATGCGTGGAACTGGTCAAATCAAAAACCGATCTCCCCCTGGTTCTTATGTCAAGTGACCCTGCGGTTATGGACCTGGCCCTGGAAAAGGTAGCCAGCGCCAAGCCGCTCATCTACGCCGCCACCAAGGAAAACTGTGATCAGATGGTGGAGCTGGCCAAGAAACATCAGTGTCCGCTAGTGGTCTCTGAGCCCGCGGGTCTGAGCGAGCTTGCGGAACTGGTGGCGAGGGTTAATGACGCCGGTGTGGAGGATGTTGTCCTTGATCCCGGTGCCCGTGAATTTGGCCACTCCCTCACCGCCCTCACCCAGATTCGGCGGCTGGCCATCAAGAAGAGCTTCCAACCGCTGGGCTTTCCCGTCATCACCTTCCCCGGCGAGGGGTCGGCCAGCGTAGAGGAGGAGGCAGTTCTTGCCGGACAGCATGTCGCTAAGTATGCCGGGATCATTGTGCTCGATCGCTTCACCCCAGGCGTGTCGTATCCCCTGCTTACCCTACGCCTCAACATCTATACCGACCCCCAGAAACCGATTCAGATGACCCCGGGTATTTATGAGGTCGGAACGCCAAAGCCGGAAAGCCCGCTGTGCGTCACCACTAACTTCTCCCTGACCTACTTCTCCATCGCCGGGGAGCTGGAGTCCAGCGGCTTCCCCTCCTGGCTTCTGGTATGCGATACCGAGGGGCTCTCGGTGCTCACCTCCTGGTCCGCAGGGAAGTTCGATGCAGAGAAGATCGCCAAAACGGTTAAGGAGTTCAATGCGGCAGATAGAGTAAGCCATAGCAGTTTAATTCTCCCCGGGGGTGTCGCCATACTGCGCGGTGAACTGGAGGAGGAACTGCCCGACTGGAAGGTCATGGTCGGACCCCGTGAGGCTGTGGATGTTGGTGGCTTCCTGAAGCAGCATTGGGCCGGGTGAGGTATGACTAAGACCATCGCTATCGTGGGGAAGGGGGGCACCGGCAAGACCACCATCGCCGCCCTCCTCATCGAATTGCTCATGGAAAAAGGCGCAGTGCTCGCCATTGACGGCGACCCCAGCGCTAACCTTCATATGGCACTGGGTTTACCTCTGGCGGAAACAGTGGGCGGGGTACGTGAGGAAATGGCCGATCATAAGGTCATGGAGCGTAGTGGCATACCACGGCCGAATTACATGGAGTTAAGGATTCAGGAGGCACTGGTGGAATCGCCGGCGGTGGACCTGCTGGCGATGGGGCGGCCGGAGGGCCCCGGATGCTACTGTGCTGCCAATAACTGGCTGCGTGACTGCATCGACCGTCTGGCGGGTAACTACGAATATGTGGTTGTGGACTGCGAGGCGGGCATGGAGCACATAAGTCGCCAGACTACGCGGGATGTGGACATCCTGCTCCTCATCTCAGACCTTACTATTAGAGGGATCTCCGCTGCCACGCGAATGAAGGAACTCATCGCTGAACTGAGAACCCATGTGGATAGGATCGCCCTGGTTGTCAATCGGGTGAGCGATGGCCTCCCCCCTGAGATCGTGCAGGCGATAGAAGAGGCAGGACTTGAGCTGATTGCGGTGCTCCCTGAGGATCCGGGCATGATGGGGCTGGAGGTAAAGGGAACGCCATTAACCGGGCTGCCCACTGAGTCCCCGCTTCGCAAGGGGGTCTTGGAGCTCGCGGGGAAGCTCGGCTTAGTATAAAAGGAGGAGAACTATGTTCATTGGGATCGGGGAGCGCATACAGATAATCAACAAGAATGTGAGGGCTGCCATCGAGGGGCGGGACAAGACCTTCATTCAGGACCTGGCAAAGAAACAGGTGGATTGTGGCGCAAAAATGCTCGACCTCAACATCGGCCCCCAGAAGAAGTCCGGCCCTGAGGTTATGGACTGGCTGGTGAACACTGTTCAGGAGGTGGTCGATGTCCCGCTATCCCTGGATACCACCAATGCCGAGGCTATTGAAACCGGTCTTAAGGCATGTAAGCAGAAGTCGATCATCAATAGCACCAGTGCCGATCCGGCGCGCATGGGCGTATTGTTCCCCCTCGCCGCGAAGTACGATGTCAATATCATCACGCTTACCCTGCGTGCCACCGGCCTGCCGGTGAGCGCCGATGCCCGGGTGGGCATACTGGTCGAGGACCTGCTCCCGTCAGCCGAGGAGGCAGGCGTGAATCCGCAGAATATCTACGTTGACCCCCTGGTGATGACGGTGAACGGCACCCAGGAGCATGCCCCTGAGGTAGTTAGTGCAACCTTTATCACCAAGCAGATGATGGATCCCCCCCTGCACATGACCTGCGGGCTTTCCAATGTATCCAATGGCGCCCCCGAGGATGTCAGACCGGTGCTTAACCGCGTCTACCTGGTAATGCTCATGGGGGCTGGGATGGATTCGGTGATCCTCGATCCCTTCGACAAGAAGCTGATGGAGACGATCACTCTGCTGGAGAACCGCGATGATTCCACTGCTCTAGGAAAAGTCTACCTCGCCCTCTACGATGCCTGTGCAGCAGGTGAGGAATTCGACCCCTCAATTATCGACATGAGTGACCCGGAGCAGGCTGCCGTTGCCAAGACCGTCAGGGTCATGCAGAACAATGTAATCTACGCCCACAACTATTTGAATCTATAAAGAGCGGCCGAACTCTCGCTCCAGTTGTGAGGATGTAAAGCGGATTATTGTCGGTCTGCCATGGGGACAGGTATGGGGTGACCCCGCTTGCTCCAGCTCGCGCACCAGTTGGTGCATTTCCTCCGGGCTTAATACCTGACCGGCCCTCACTGCGCTGTGGCAGGCAAGTGAAAGGGCGATCCTTTCCTCTCTTTTTCCACTCTCCCCTTCCTCACCGAGGGAATCCAGTATCTCGATCACAGCCTGAGCGATATTCCCCTCGTGGAGTAAGGCAGGCACGGTGCGCAGCAAGTAGGTTCGCGTACCGAATGGCTCCATGGCGAAGCCGTAGGATTCGAGGATCTCTCCACCCGCTTTCAACATCTCCTCCTGGCGTGGCGTAACCTCGATGGTCAAAGGCTCAAGCATCCCCTGAACCTCCACCGCCCTGCTTGCCTGCTGGGCGCGCACCCGCTCAAAGAGGATGCGCTCGTGGGCGGCGTGCTGATCGATAAGATAGAGCCCATCAGGCCCCTCGGCGATAATATAGGTTGCGGAAAGTTGCCCGAAGACGCGCAGGATGGGCAGGGGCCCCGGGGAGGGTCTAGGGGCGAAGCCCTCAAATATCTCTTCCTGCCTCGACAGGTGTTCCTTCTGAGAGATGAAGGTGGGCACGTCAACTACGCTGGGTGGCCTCATCACCTGGGGCACGGTCATCTCCTTGACCAGAGCAGAGCGCACCGCTCGCTGGACAGCGGTGAACAGGTCTTGCTCATTGCGGAATTTCACCTCGAGCTTGGCGGGATGGACATTGACATCGATATCCTGAGCGGGGAGGGAGATGTTGAGCACGGCGATGGGGTGTTTTCCTGTCATTAGCAGCCCCTCATAGGCATCCTCTGTAGCTCGACTTAGAAGACGGCTCTGCACCCAGCGGCGATTTATGAAGAAGCTAAGGTGGCCTCGGCTGGAGCGGGCAAGGGAATAGGGGCTCACAAAGCCCCAGACCTGAGAATTCACTTCCCCCACCGGGATCATTGCCTCTGCTGTCTCCAGCCCGTAAACCTTGACCAGCACATCGCGCAGTACGCCATTGCCCGCTGTCTGAAGGGCCATCCGCCCATCGAGGAACAGGCTGAACCTCACCTCTGGAAAGGCGAGGCTATACTGGCTCACCAGATTTGAGACACGGCTGCTCTCCGTAGCGGGCGACTTGAGGAATTTGAGGCGGGCGGGTACATTTTGGAACAGGTGGCGCACCGTGACCGATGTTCCCTGGGGGCAGGCCCGTTTCCCCATTTCGACCGCTACGCCATTTTTCAGATTAAGATAGGCTCCTGCGAGCTCCTCCGGGGTGCGAGTCAATAGCTCAGCCTGGGCTACGGCGGCGATGGCGGGCAGCGCCTCGCCCCTGAAGCCCAGGCTTGAAATGGCATCGAGGTCTGCCAGGTTGCTGACCTTACTGGTGGCGTAGCGATGAAAGGCAAGGGTGGCCTCGGTTGCGGGTATGCCTGTGCCATTATCAATAACCCTTATCAGGTTCAGTCCTCCGCCGCGCGCCTCGATGGAGACCTGGGTAGCTGCAGCATCGAGGGAGTTCTCGATAAGCTCCTTGACCACCGAGGCTGGCCGCTCCACCACCTCACCGGCGGCGATCTTGGAGACGACCTCAGGCGCTAAGACCTTGATCGGCATTTCTTACATTATCCACTTTGCACTCTGGAAGAAAAGTTCTGAGTAGCCACACTCGCGGCAAATATAGATATCGAATCTATAGTCCGGTCCCAGGAAGCCAAGCTTGCCATACATGGAAAACTGTGCCCGCTTTATTTGTTCACTGCCACACTTGGCGCATTTGGTAGGTATGGAATCCGCTCTATTTGGCATACCCATTGGTATTACCCCCTGGTTAGCGATCTAGGAAACGAATTCAGGCGACAAGACCTTGATGGCCATTTCCTACTTTATCCACTTTGCACCCTGGAAGAAGAACTCTGCGTAGCCGCAGTTCTTGCAAATACAGACGTCGAATCGATAGTCCGGCCCCATAAAGCCAAGCTTGCCATGCATTGATAACGCTTCCTGCCTGAGCTGTTCGTGTCCGCACTTGGCACATCTGGTTGGTAAGTCATGCGTTTTTTTTGGTTTTGCCATTGGGTCACCTCCCATGCTTCTGTTCCCTTATAACTCCTCTTTCACCTTCTGCTTTAGCTCGTAGAGCTTGGTGAGCGCCTCAAGCGGCGTCATGGCATCCACCTGCAGTTGCGCCAGCTCATCTAAAATCGGCGATGAATCCGCAAAGAGGGATATCTGCTGCGGCTGGGATCCTTTTCGTTCTCGACGTTGCCCGTTTCGCTGGCGGTCGTTTTCCAGACTGCAAAGCACCTCCTCAGCGCGGTGAATCACCGAGCGAGGAAGGCCGGCAAGCTGCGCCACATGGATGCCATAGCTCTTGTCAGTGCCGCCAGGCATGATGCGGCGTAAAAATATGACCTTACCGTCCTCTTCAGCTACGGCAACATTGAAGTTCTTTACTCGGGGCAGGAAGTTTGCCAACTCCACCAGTTCGTGGTAGTGGGTAGCAAAGATGGTCTTCGCCCCCATCCCGGGGTGGTGGTGAATGTATTCGGCCACTGCCTGGGCAATGGAGATGCCATCGTAGGTGCTGGTTCCCCTCCCAATCTCGTCCAGGATTACCAGCGAGCGAGGGGTGGCATGGTTCAGGATGTTCGCGGTTTCCTCCATCTCCACCATGAAGGTGGAACGACCCATCGCCAGCTCATCCTGAGCACCGACACGGGTAAAGATGCGATCGACTATGCCAATAGTGGCTGAATCGGCAGGAACAAAGCTGCCGATCTGCGCCAGGAGCACGATGAGCGCTACCTGCCTTAAATACGTAGACTTCCCCGACATATTGGGGCCGGTGAGGATCACCATCTGGGCATCCCTGTTGGAGAGATGGGTGTCATTGGGCACGAAGGGTTCGTCGCTGATCATTTGCTCCACAACGGGGTGGCGACCCCCGGATATAACGATGGTGTCCTCCTCGGTAAGCTTTGGTCTCACATAGCCATAACGTGCCGCTGCCTCGCCCAGGGAGCAGAAAACATCCATCTGGGCCAGGGCGGAGGCCGTCTCCAGGATGCGATCGGCAGCCGTGCCAACCTGGCTTGAGACCTGGCGAAAGATGTTACCCTCAAGCTCAGCTAGCCTCTCCTGCGCATTAAGTATCAACGACTCATATTCCTTGAGCTGTGGAGTGAAGAAGCGCTCCGCGCTCACCAGCGTCTGCTTGCGAATGTAATCGGCGGGCACCTGAGGTAGATTGGGTTTTGAGACCTCGATATAGTAGCCGAAGACCCTGTTATACCCCACCTTGAGGGATTTGATGCCTGTCCGCTCCCGCTCCTGGCGCTCCAGGTTTGCCAGATATTTTTTAGCCTCTCTTGAGGCCAACCTGATCTCGTCCAGCTCCGGTGAAAAGCCCTCCTTGATCACACCTTCGCCGAGGCTTTGGGGGGGCTCCTCGGCGATTGCTCGGGAGATTAAGGCAACGATATCCTGGCAGGGTTTCAAACTTTCTAAAAGCCATCTTGTGGGTGAGTGCGCTTCTTTCGCCATCGTCTCCCTGAGCTGTGACGCGACCTCAAGGCTGCGGCGCAAGCTAATGACCTCCCTGGGGGTTGCGATGCCGCTCCTGATGCGGTTGATGAGCCTCTCCAGGTCAGCGATTTGACTGAGTAAAGCGACGGTCTTGGTGCGCTGCGCGGTACTATCATGAAACCATGCCACAGCATCAAGACGTTGGTCTAATGCTGTTATGTCAAGTAGTGGCTGGCCCAGCCACCTCCTGAGCAACCTCCCACCCATAGCTGTTTTCGTCAAGTCGATCACGGAGAGGAGGGAGCCGGCGGTTCCCTGGCGGAAAGTATGAAACAACTCCAGATTGCGCCGCGTCTGGGGGTCAAGGATCATGAAGGACTCCGTGGTGTAGGTGGCAAGCCTGTCAAGTAGCCTCAGTGCTCCCTTTTGGGTCTCGCTAAGGTAATAGATAATGGCGCCCGCCGCCCTTATCGCCAAAGGCAGGTGGGCACAGCCATACCCCTCCAGAGATGAAGTGCCAAAGTGGTCCCGCAGAAGCTGGCGGGCAGTCTCCAGTTCGAACCACTGCTCGTCGAGGAGGGTTACTGGAGCAGGTTTTTCGGAAAAATCGGCAATATCTGAGCCGCGCGGGGCCAGAACCTCCGATGGCCGGAGGCGCTCCAGCTCCGCCGGGGCACGCTCGCGGGAAAGCCAGGTGGTTTGGAATTCGCTTGTAGTTATATCGACATAGGCGATGCCCACCTGTTCCCCATCGGAAACGACAGTTGCAAGGTAGTTGTTCGCCTTCCCATCGAGCAGCCCCGGCTCAACCACAGTGCCCGGGGTTACGACACGAACCACGTCCCGCTCCACCAGCCCTTGTGCTTTGGGCTCGCTGAGTTGCTCGCAGATGGCGACCTTATGGCCCTTTTTTATCAGCCTCGCCAGATAGTTATCCAGGGCATGACAGGGGATCCCCGCCATAGGGACGCGCTGCCCCTTGCCCATCTCCCGGGCGGTCAGCACGATCTCCAGCTCCCGGGAGGCGATCCTGGCATCCTCGTCGAAGGTCTCGTAGAAGTCGCCGAGCCGGAAGAAGACGATCGCCTCCGGATACTTCCGCTTGATCCTGAGGTATTGCTGTCTTAACGGAGTCATCTTTTCGTCCTTTTCGGTCGTTGAAAATAGGACTTGAGTGACACTTAAAGGGTATCGATGCCTGCGCCCTTCGTCCTCAAGGCTATTCTACTAAAAATCACCGCAATAAGGAATAGGTTTTAGGGGCATTCATAAAAAACGCCCCCCTTAATCTGGCAGGGCTTTGTCAACAAGGAATTGCTTAGAAATTAGGGTATGTAGTGGTATAATGGGCACGAGGGAATCCATTTGTGAATGCCTTCGAGCAGTTCGTGGAGATGGTGAGGGGGTGTGATATGGACACACAGCATGTTACGAGTCAATGAGTAGCCTATACATTTTTATCGATGAGGCAGGCGACTTCGATTTTTCACCAAAGGGTAGCAAATACCTGATATTGACGAGCGTGACCACGGACAACATCATGCCCCTAGCGCGTGAGCTATATGGTCTCAAGCACGACCTTATTTCGAACACGGGGCTCGATGTCGAGTATTTCCACGCATACAATGACCGTCCCCAAGTGAGAGATAGAGTGTATTCGGTCATTGAGGGGAGCAATAATATTAGGGTCGACGCGATTATAGCTGAAAAAGCCAAAACACATCCTTCACTTAGGGAACCTTACAAGTTCTATCCAAGGATGATGGGAATTTTGCTTAAATGGGTATACCAGTTTCTGCCACCGGAAAACTATTCGGGTGTGCTCGTCTTTATGGATTACCTCCAATTACCTGGGCAACGTGAAGCGTTCATGAAGGGTGCTAAGGAAGCAGTGCATCCTTACCTGCGACGGGGACAACCTTATAACGTCATGTTGCATCGCTCTATGTCGCATCCCTATTTGCAAATAGCCGACTATTGTGGCTGGGCTATACAAAGGAGGTGGGAGCAACAGGACGATACACCATGGAGTCGCATCAGGGGACTGCTTAAGAGCGAATTTGATATCTTCGCGATAGGAACTGAGAGGTTCTACTAAAAAATGACCCACCCGCCTAGCCTTTCGGCAGCACCCTTGGCGCCAATCTCAGCGGGTGGGAACCTTTGAATCGACTTAAATGTAACACATCCCTTGCATTTTGTCAACCTTTGTTAGTCACTTATATTGACAAACAGAGACCCCCGATGTGCTCTTTCCGCACAAGAGACGATTCATTTTAGAGGACTTACAATGAACTACGGCGAACTGGTGATTAGGGAATATGTAGAGCGGTGTGAAGAGGAGTATGGCAAAACGGACTCAAATTACATCTACGAAAAAACAATGAAAGAGATGAAGCAGAAAGACTTGGGTAGCATTACTGAAAAGGACGTAGAGTCTGATATCGTTAAGCCTTACTTGTATGACTGGGGAAGAATGGGTCGGGTTCTTGGTCGCTATGAGTTTTGGGATTGGGAAAGCAAGCTAGTGAAACAGATTCGTTCCAACTGTGAAACGCTCGAGGTTTTCAGGACAAAAGATTTACAACACGCTGAATTAAGCGAATTCAAGACGGACATCGAGAGATTATACAGCTCCTTCAAGGAGATAGTAGGGAGAATTGGCGGGGCGAAGGTTCTGCACTTGCTCTGCCCGAGCTTATTCCCGCCGTGGGACAATGCTATCGCAAACACCGCTAGAAAAGAGCTTGCTCCAAAAGGCAAAAATAAGGTTGAAAACTTTTCACCTCAAGACTATTACAGATTTATGTGCGGAATCCAGTATCTATTGAAAAAGTATGACGAGGTTTTATCCCACCTAGCGACTAAATACGGGAGAACCAAAATGCGGATAGTGGATGAATGTCTGTGGTGGGCAAAAGAGCGGTCTCTGTGGTTATTGTTTAGTAGCCAATAGTCAAAATGCCCTCACGAAGTAGGAGGAGGGCTGGTTATAATGGGGAAAAATGGGATGCCATATAAAATACGATTGCTTGAACGCTTAATCCGGCATAAGCGAGCGATGGGCACTCGACACATGAGACACACAAAGGAGCTCAGACCACTCCGCATGACGATAGATAGGATGCGGAAACCTATATAGCCTTCTCACCCCAACGGTGACTTATAGAACCTCGGGCTGTTTAAGCCTTCTCCACCTTTACCGCACAAACCTTTAGTTCGGGGATCTTGGAGACGGGATCGAGGGCCGGATTGGTGAGAAGATTCGTCCTCGTCTCGGTGAAGTGGAAGCTCATCGTGACGACGCCTACGGGTGAGGCCTCGGTCACCTTCGATTTGGACATCA
>Ga0114919_10002811_pt1 | contig 14046 bp, 15 predicted proteins | sample BlataG_FD_88682 | JGI IMG/M metagenome (GOLD analysis project Ga0114919, IMG submission 88682) | Deep subsurface microbial communities from Black Sea to uncover new lineages of life (NeLLi) - Black_00105 metaG | ecosystem: Environmental > Aquatic > Marine > Oceanic > Sediment | place: Atlantic... | reverse complement strand
TTCCAGACATCCTTCCGGGCAAAGTTTGTATCACATGGCAAGAACCTGGGTGCTAATGCTGCCAGGAATACCGGTTATTACCATAGTTCAGGGGATTATGTGTTCTTCTTGGACTGTGATTGCTTCCTGGACAGGAACGCTTTTGCCGTTCTTCTGAACGCGCTGGCTGAGAATCCAAAAGCATCATATTCGTATTCGGGATACAGGGTGGGGGAGAAGGAGAAGCTACTCAATGAGTTCAAGGCTTCTAAACTCCTTGAAGGTAATTTCGTAAGTACGATGGCAATGATTAGAAGGAGCGCCTTCCTGGGATTCGATGAGACCTTGTCCAGGCTACAGGATTGGGATTTATGGCTGACGATGTTGAGATGCGGCCGGCAGGGCGTATGGGTGGGTAAATCCTTATTCGAAACACCAGCGATGGATGGTTTGACATCTGAGGATAATATACCGTTCTCAACAGCTTATCGTATTGTCAGGCGTAAGCATCTGGACTTCTGGAAGTGGGGCAAGAGAGATGATTTAAGGGTGAGCGGCGTCATGGTTTCGTTCAAGACAAAGGATGTATCAGATGCGGCTTACCGGTCTGTCCGGAGGTTTTACCCGGATATGAGGATAATTGTAATCGAGGGCTCAGGGAAAGGTCACGAGTGTAGAAAGCACTTTGATGCGTTGTCCCAGTCTGACCCGAATCTCTTGGTTCTCCGGTATGAATATAATGTTGGTCATGGTCGGGGCATGCACCTTGGGATGATGACTGCTCAGTCTGATTATGTTTTTGTGTTCGATTCAGATATGGAGATGACCAAGCATGGTGGAATCGAAGAAATGGTTAAGAGAGCTGGCAAGGGCACATGGGGAGTTGGCAATGTGGTGGATGTCGATGATGCTGGGTTCAATATCCCGTTGAGTCATGATTCCATTAAGTATCTCCATCCTTATGCGATGCTGGTGAGCCGTCGTAGATATATGTTCTGTAAGCCTTTTGTTAATCATGGGGCGCCAAGTATCAGGGTGATGACCAATATCAAAGAGCGTGGATTGTCAGATAAGATTCTGGTTGACTTCCCAGTTGATGATTATGTGAAGCACGAGGGCAAGGGCACGAGAAGCAAGTTTGGAATTGGTGGGGTTAATGGGCCTCCACCAAAGGGACCATACACGAGGTAATTTTGGATACATCGATTATTATACCAACGTTTGGGCAGGAGGAATACACCGCAAGGTGTTTTGACTCTATTGCTGAGCATACCAATGGCTATAAGATGATTTGGGTGGACAATGGTTCAACCCAAGAATCTAAGATGATTGCCATGTCGTCATTTACCCAGTTCCATAATTGGGAGAAGGTTTGGAATGATGAGAACCTGGGATTTGTGAAAGCCGTGAACCAGGGATTACGATTGGCGCTCAAGGACAGGAATATGAAGTATGTCGTTATCCAGAACAACGATACCGTCGTGACATCTGGCTGGCTTGACCGGATGAGAGCTGTGATGAGACAGAATCCTCGGATTGGTGTCGTTGGACCCGTGACGACGTATGGAGCCAAGCAACAGGTTTGGAGATTCCTATGGGAAGGTCAAGACGTGGATGTGGAGAATTCAACTGCCAGGCAGAAGTCACTGGCGTCGAAGTATGGTGATACCTTTGCTGAGACTCCAATTGTTACGTTCTTTTGTACGATGTTCCGTCGGGAGGTATTTGAGGAGCTTGGGCTTTTGGATGAGGATTATGGTGCTGGTTTATGGGATGACCAGGATTTATGTGACAAAATGAGGCGTGCCCGGTGGAAGATAGCGGTAGCCCTTGGAGCATATGTTCGGCATTACCACAGGACGACTTTTAAATCAGTTTATTCCACCCAGGAAATTGAATCGATGAAGAAGCAGAACCAGAAGGTTTATGCTCGGAAGATTAAGGAGCGTAATGCCTAAGACTGATATTATTATACCGACATATGGACAGGAGGAGTTTACGTCAGCTTGTTTTAACTCTATTGCTGCGAATACGAAGGATTACCGGCTTGTGTGGGTCGACAATGGGTCGACTAAGGAATCCAGGGACTCAGTGATGCCAAGTTTCCTGAAGAATACTGCTCGATTGCCTGTCTGGTCAGAGAGCAACCTTGGTTTCGTAGGTGGAGTCAACTTGGGGCTGAAGATGTGTACCAGCGTATTTGATACGAAGGCTGAGTATATCGTTATCCAGAACAATGATACTGTGGTAACAAAGGGCTGGCTCGATGATATGATTGCAGCCATGGACTCAGACCCTCAAATTATGGCTGCTGGGCCGATGACTTCGACTGCGGGTTCCTGGCAGGGCTGGCAGCACGCCTTTAAGCGCCTTGATACGCCTCCATTCGCTGGAATGGGTACAAGACCACCCGCAGAGGTTAGAAGTGCTCTGAAGGGCTCTTTTGGGACCAGAGTTGTGGATGTGAAGATGGTCGCCTTCTTCTGTACGGTATTTAGAAGACGTATCTTCGAAGAACTTGGATTCCTGGATACTCAGTTCGGGATGGGCCTGGGAGATGATGACGATTTCTGCAAAAGGATTATTGATGCTGGATACCGGGTTGGCTTTATTCCGGGAGTATATGTGGTTCATAATCACAGGACAACATTCAAATCGGTGTATTCGAAGGATGAGATACGCAAAATGCAGTTAAAGAACACGAAGAAGCTGAAGGAAAAGCACAGGAGTTTATCGTGAGATATGGATTTATAGGAGGATATGGAAGAAGCGGGACGACTGTTGCCATGCTGGCTATGTCCAAGAGTAATGCTGTTTTCCCATTGATGGAGACTCAGTTATTCAATGAGGTCGTATTTCCCTTCCTGGATGCTGGGATGTCACATGAACAGTTCAGGGCGGCATACCGCAGGTTCGTGGGAGAACCAAAGGATATGGAGTTCAGTGGGCAGAAGTCGAAGAAGAATACCGCGGCTGTTACTTCCTATTTTACCCAGAATGAGCAGGCGGCTTTAAATATCCTGAGTGCTGCCGGTCCTTATGACATTGATAGGGATTTGAAGGTTAAGAAGTTCACGGATTTGATGTTCGGGTGTCAGGCGTCTGCCTGTGGGAAAGACCTTTGCCTGGAGAAGTCTCCGAGGATTATTACCGTTGCCGGCAGACTGGCTAGGGCATTACCGGATGCAAAGTTTATCCATATGCACCGTGACCCGAGGGATGTGTATGCTTCAGTCAAGCAGAAGAATTGGGGCCCGAAGAACATACCACAGTTCGTGAGCTCATATTCAAGTGTGATGACGAAGGCTTATCGTCAGAGACATGATGTGCAATCGCATCATTATATGACTATTCAGATGGAGGATTTGGTGGCACAACCAGGTCAATACCTGAGAGCGATGGCTTCTTTCTTAGGATTGACGGCTGATTTTATGGATGAGGCCGTATCACTGGTCAATGAGGGTGATTCGAATATTGGCAGGTGGAAAGATGAGCTGAGTGATGACCAGGCGACTGATATCATGGCAGGATGTGGAGATATTTACCTGAAATGGCGAGGAATGAATTTTCAACCTTAAGGGAGATTATGATGGAAGTAAATGTAAGTGAAGATGCGGCAGTAATGCCTCCGTCCCATACGTGTAGTGAGATTCCATATGTGGTGACATGGATAGCCCTTGGAGCAATCTGTCATGTTCCGTACAAGGATAAGAAGGATTTAGTAGGGCTTGAGCTGAATGGTGAGCTTATGACGCTCAGTATGAATGATTGGAGATTGGCTGCCAGAATCCATGATGAGATAGCGAATTCCAGGGCTGGACTTATGATGTCTGGACACGAGATTATGTGTTGGCATCGGATGGCCACCACATTGGTCAATAAATACGTCAATGAAGTGGACAAAAGTGTTGTCATGTTGAAGGACAAGGGTGGTGCTGGATACTGGCGTATGATATTACCAGCAAAGCACTTATGGTTGACATCTCAAGAGACATCTGAAGGGACATCTGAAGGGACAGTCAGGGTGGACATTTCTGCTGCGGAAGTCAAATTTGAGTACCTGTTGGAGTACGATACCATTTATGTCCAGAGAGTCCATGACTGGGAATCCTACTATATCCTGGAGAAGCTCAAGAAAGCCGGGAAGCGTATTGTTTACGACATGGATGACAACATATTTGACCTGAAGCCTGATAACCCGGCGTTTCATATAATTGGTCGTGACCATCAGATGGCTGCGGCTGCCTGTATGAGATTGGCTGATTGCGTGACGGCAACTACTGAGGTTCTGGCTAAAAGGCTGTCTCAGGTGATGGATAATGGAGTAATGCCAGTTGTTATCCCAAATGCAATCGATACGGATGATAGATGGTTGCCCACTGATGAGACCGGAAGTCCGGATGGATTTAAGCGTATCTTTTGGCAGGGTTCGGCGACTCATGGTGAGGATTGGGAAGTCTGCATTGAGGCTGTCGACGAGATAATGGAGAAGCATGATGATGTCAGGCTGGTTGTCCTGGGATTCTTGCCTCCGGTTATCCAGGAGAGGGTGAAGTGGCCACAATACAAGGATAGGATTGAATTTGTTGGTTTTAGCTCTGCTGAGACCTATTTTGAGATGATTCATCATGTCCGGGCTGATGTTGGGATTGCCCCACTGCAACCGACAACGTTCAATGAGGCAAAGAGTCCTATTAAGTTCTTGGAATACTCGGTAATCGGGATGCCGACGGTTGCTTCATCCGGTCATCCATACCAGGACGTGATTGAGGATGGAGTGAATGGACGCCTGGTTTCATCAAAGGATGAGTGGTTTGAGGCTATAGATGGTTATTTGATGGATGATACGATGAGTAAGAAGACCGTGGAGGCGGCTAGAACGACCGTGAGCGGGTGTTTCGACATAAAGAAGGTGGTGAACCAGTGGGAGTCTGTGCTTGCGCTGTAGAGAGGCGTTTAGTCGTTTGTGCCAGGAATAACTGTTGGAAGTGCAAACCCCAGCAGGATGTGGTGCCTGAGGACTGCGAATATGAGATTTTACACCCTTTGGAGACATTTAAGGGCGGTCCTGGGGTTGAGAATCATCCCAGACGGTCTGGGAAAACGACCAGGCTTGTCGAGGTGGCTAATTATATGGCGAAATTTCACCACCGGGTTTATATGCTCACCAGAAGTCAGGATATGGTGAACAACATCGAGAGAGGTTATGGGCTGGATAAGTCAGTGATGGTATTTTCCCAGCATACAGCAGGGAAACACCTTACAGGCATGCCTCCGGGATATGTTTTAAGTGATGAGTTGGACCCAGAGGAGCTGGCTAATTTAAGGGCGGCAGTACAGAGGAATGTCTTGGTGGCAGCCTGGTACACTCGGTAGTAGCAACAATTTTTTGATATTATGACCATAAGTGGACATAATGGAGGTTTTGAAATGTTTAAATTTTTTGCATCAATGCGATGTATGTTAGCCCGGAACTTTGCAAACGTGGTTTTAGGGGCTATTGCCCAGGATGCCATCCAAAGGTTATTCCTGCCTGAAATCAAGAAAGCTATTAAGAAAACACCTGCTGGTAGGGACAAAGAAGCCTTAGAGGAACAGTTGGCTGAATGGGAGAAATATTCAGACTCAAGGAAGCATGAGGCTGGGGTTTGGAATTCAAGTGCGGCTAAGATTGTCAGAAGCGAAGTGAAGAATAATAACCGCGGCGAAGATGATATAGACGAGGTTGCTTCCATTATTGGTGAGGAGTTTATGTCGAACTCTCGGATGGAGAATTCTACATTTGGTAAGTTTGACCCAACCAAGGCATCAGTGAAAGATGTTTTGCGTGTATGGAATCGTGCTATAGGCAACCATGCCAAGACAGTTTTGAGGAAATGGGCTATCGAAGAAAAGAAGATGCAGAGAGTGGAGCGGGAAGAAGATTATGACCCTCTGGCGAACCTTCCTGCTGCCGAGCACAAGACAGAGACAGAGATAAAGCTGGACCAGCGTACCTATAAGAATCTGGAACGTGACCTGGTGAGGTTTATGGATAAGGCTCTCCGTAATGAGACTTCGAAAAAGCTTTTCAAGCAATGGCATAGTGTTGCGAAGAAGAAAGGACCGGATAAGGTTGTCCTGAAGAAGGATGTCTACCCGGTGCTTTGGGATGAGGGCGTGACTGTCAAGGAAGGGCGATTGAGTGAGCTCTGGCGTGATATAACTCGTATCCTGGTTCTTTTCTGGGAGACTCCGGTGGATGAAGGTGGTGCTGGTGTCCGTGTTCCTAATAAATTGAAGCAGAACCTCAGAGTAAGTATGGTTACGAGGATTGCTGAGGATGCCTGGAGAAAGCGTGTATGTTCTTGGATGCTGTCTGTGGTTCCTCCGAGGTACACGAGTGTATGAATGAGAGACGCATAGTGAGGATAGCTGCAAGGATTGTGGCTGTGGATTTGCGTGATGCTTTAACAGAAGCTCTCCGAGACATGGTAGAAAAGGCGGGTTTGACAGAGGGAGATAATGCCCACTTGATAGTTAGAGGGATGGAGGTTCCATCTTTTACTAGGGGGCTAGGAAAGGTTGTCGAGAGAGCTGGGGCAAAGTGGGGTTTTGGTTCGCAAGATGATGCCCTGGATGATGCTGTGCAGGTTGTGATTGAGGATTTTTATCGGAACCCAAGACATTCTAGGTTCCTATTAAAGTTGCGAGGTGAGACCTGGAAAAGAGTAGGGGTTGCCTTGAATAAGATGCTCTACAATAATGTGTCGCAGGTTTTAAGGGCCGAGTCTTTGAGACGTGAGAAACTCGTGTCGGATATTCCTGATGAGCCAGAGGGGAAACTAGAGCCATCTGGAGAGATGATGAATGTGATGATGGATGATTTGCGGGCATATGTTCGGGCTCAATCGGATAAGATGGGGAATGAGATGTTGAGGGTTTACCTCAATGCTGTCAAGAGGAGAGGGACTCGTGGTGTCCAGATGAAACGCGATGTGTATCCCGTGCTTTGGGAGAAGGGTTTTCGAGTGAAGGAAGCACAGATGAGTAAGGAATGGGTTGACCTCAAGAAACTTGTTGTCAAATTTTTTGAGAAGGAACTAGGGAAAAGGGTATCTGATAAGGGGAAAAGGATGCTGAGAGTTGCTTTTAGGAGGCGTTTTTATACCTTAGAGTTTAGGAGCGTGTAATGCCAAGATATGACTATGTGTGTAAGGACTGTGGTGGTGAGCATGAGGAAACGCATGGAATGACTGCGTCTCCAGAAGTGAAGTGCCATAAATGCGGTTCTGCAAACACGGTCAAGGCAATCAGGGCTTGTGGAATTATTACCAGGGATAGTGGAGCCCGGAGCAGGTTTGCTGATGCTCAAAAGAAAGAGGCTACCCAGAGGCAAGATTTGTTAGAGAATTACGGTGTAGAAAATGTTACGCCTGTTTGTGGAAATACATTAGACACGGCGTATAATGATGTTAAGGCACAGGGCTCAAAGGTACGTGATGATATGCAGGCGAGGCGTGCGGTAAACGCTACATCTGTTAAGAAGAAACAACGCGAGTGGGGCGTCAAGTCCAGAGCTCGTGTTGAGGAGCGAACTCGTGTGGCCAACGATAAGAAGGCTGAGGCCGCTCAGAAGAAACGTGCAATAAAGCTCTAGCGTCGAAAGGCGATAATATGAGTAAGAAACGAATAGAACAGTCATTTTCTGTATTCCACACCCTTACTATACACTCGAGGAGTGTCCATGTCTGATTTCAAATGTACCGTTCTTAAAGTCCTTAGTAGTACTGAGCCTGATTCCAAAGGCAATCGTATTGACCTTCGGATTGTGAAGTGGGGAGAGAACGGTAAGCCGGTTCTTGAGAAGCGCAGGATGTGGCGTGATGAGGATACCGAGGAGGAGAAAATCAGAAAGACTGCTGGTTTGAACCTGGAAGATTTACAAGTAATCAATAAGCACATGGATGAGGTGCGTGGTCTATTGGAAGAAGGAGGGGAGAATGGCTGAAGGCTTGCCGACACTATATCAGGATGTAATTCACTTAAGTAAGTATGCACGATGGCTAGACGAGAAGTTCAGGAGGGAAACCTGGACAGAGACAGTAGATAGATATATTTCATACATGTGTGAGAAGAAGTGTAAGGGAAAGATTCCCAAGGATGTAAAGAAGGCACTTAGGTCAGCGATATTAGGTTTGGAAGCGATACCATCTATGCGGTGTATGATGACCGCAGGCCCGGCACTTGCCAGGGATGAAGTTGCAGGATTCAACTGTTCATATGTAGCCATTGATGATATTGCGGCATTCGATGAGATGTTGTACCTGTTGATGTGTGGATGTGGAGTTGGGTACAGTGTAGAGCGTCAGTTCATCAGTAATCTACCAACAGTTGCAGAGAGACTTCGTCCTTCTCCGACAATTATCAAGGTAGAGGACAGTAGGATTGGATGGGCTAACTCGTATCGTGAGCTCGTAAGTATGCTGTATCAAGGTCGTATCCCTGAGTGGGATGTCAGTGAGGTGAGACCATCTAGTGCCCGCCTGAAGACATTTGGAGGTCGTTCATCAGGACCAGGACCATTGGAAGACCTGTTTCGATATACTGTTGAAACATTCAGGGTTGCATCCGGACGGAAGCTCAATTCCCTTGAGTGCCATGATATGTGCTGTAAGATTGCTGATGTCGTTGTGGTTGGTGGAGTCAGGCGTTCTGCTTGCATTTCCCTGTCGAATCCCTCCGATGACCGGATGAGGCACGCAAAGAGTGGTAACTGGCATGACTTGACACCGTGGCGTCAGCTTGCCAATAACTCAGCCTGTTATACTGAGAAGCCTGGGATGGATGTGTTCATGCGTGAGTGGGTTGCGCTATTTGAATCCAAGTCTGGTGAGCGTGGAATATTCAATCGTCAGGCAGCCAAAAAGATTGTAGAGCGTCTTGGGCGACGTGACCACAACTTCGAGTTTGGATGCAATCCATGTAGCGAAATCATTATGCGTTCTAATCAGTTATGCAACCTTACAGAGGTAGTGGTTCGTCCAGAGGATACCTTGGAGACCTTGAAAGCCAAGGTCAGATTAGCTGTCATTATGGGTACGATGCAGTCCACGCTGACTGACTTCAGGTACCTTCGTGATATCTGGAAGAAGAATACTGAGGAGGAGGCACTTCTTGGCGTCAGTCTTACTGGTATAATGGACCATCTGTTATTAGCCGGCAAGAAGGGCAAGAAGGAGTTGAAGGAACTTCTGAACGAGCTTAGGGATTATGCTATTGAGGTAAATGTGGAGTGGGCGGAGAAGATTGGTGTTGCTCCCGCTGCTGCCATAACCTGTGTGAAGCCAAGCGGTACAGTATCCCAGTTGGTTGATTGTGCGAGCGGGATTCATTCACGGTATTCACTGTTCTACATTAGGACTATCCGTGCGGATAAGAATGACCCATTGTCACAGTTGATGGTTGATATGGGATTCCCGTATGAGGATGATGTAACGAAGCCTGACCATAATTGGGTATTCAGCTTCCCTATTAAGGCTCCAGAAGGTTCTATTGTATCGGATGACATGAATGCGATGGAACAGCTTGAGATGTGGAAGATGTATCAGGTTAACTGGTGTGAGCATAAGCCGTCGATGACGGTATATGTAAAGGACCATGAGTGGATGGATGTGGGTGCCTGGGTGTATGGCAATTTCGATATCATTAGTGGTATCACATTCCTGCCATATTCTGGTCATACATATAAGCAGGCTCCATATCAGGAGATATCTGAGAAAGAGTATATGGAATGGGTTGAAAAGATGCCTAAAGACGTGGACTGGTCGAAGCTGAAGGATTATGAGAAGGATGATGAGTATGCTTCTAAAAACGCTAGAGAACCAGCATGTTCAGGTGGTTCATGTGAAATAGCTGATATTGGAAATTGATGAGTGATAACGATTCTATGTTGGACTTGGCGAGGCGTACATGTCAAGATGCTGAGGAATGTAATCCGACAGGAGAGTTCCCGAGGCCAAATGAAGAAGGCTTTGGAAAAGCAGATGACACCTACAACGGTGAATACAGGTATGTAAACCTGGGACCTGCTAAGATACGGGCAATGCTGAAAGAGGAGACTGACCCTGATGAGGTCAAAGCACTCCGGACAGCAATGGCATACTGGGCATCTAAGGCGCCAGCCAGAAGTGGCGGCAATGAAGGTGGAGAGCCATACCGGGGAGAACCTCGGGAGGCTATACATGCTGAAAGCATGAGTGACCTGGCTAAAGACGTGAAACCGGTCGAACACGTTTATCCAGGAGACCTCGGTGCTATTCCGGATGGAATGGCTGACGGTGGTGTAATAGACTTCGACCAGTTAGTAAACCTCTAAGGAGGGTAATATGAACGATACAGCGAAAGAAGTACAGGTAGATGATGCAATGATGACGGTAGACGATGCCCCGGTGAACTTGCCGGCAAAGGTTCAAGTCGTTGATGCACGAAACGGAAGACTGATTGGATATAGAGACTGTGAAGAAGTCACAGAGCTCCTGGACTCCGACCAAAGGTTCTCAGGGTTTGAGGACACAGCAACAAACCAATTCATGCTGGCTTATAGCCTGGAGGCTACAAAGGCTTTTGAGCGTGAAACCACAGAGCCGTTCGAGTTCCTTAAGACGATTGAGGACAATATCGAAACCGCTGTCGGTGCTGACGACCCGAAGAAGATGAAGCTCGGAGTGTCCTACACAGACAGGACAGGCCGTAATCATATCCTGGCTATTCACCTTAAGAGGATGACTAACGCTACAGATATGCTTCATCCTGCCCTTATTGAGGCAATGAATGGTTCTGGGTCTACTGAGGATGGAATGTTTGACGGCATTTCTGAGAGAATCGTAGAGTTTATAAGACGGAAAAGGAGCGCAAAACTTCAAGGGGATACAGATGGCTGAGTTTAAAGATATGGAAGTACGGAGGATGAAGCTGACTGAATTAAAGCCGGCTTCATACAATCCTCGAAAAATGAGGGATGAGGCCCGGCAGGGTCTCGGAAGTTCTATTGGCAGATTCGGGATGATGGTTCCGATAGTCTGGAACGAGCGTAGTGGTAATATTGTGGGTGGTCACCAAAGGTATGACCATCTGATTGCCATAAGTGAGGAGGAAACTGATGTTGTAGTGGTCGACTTAGACCATGACCATGAGGTTGCTCTTAATATCGCGCTGAACAATAGAGCCATACGAGGAGACTTTACCCAGGAAGTTGTTGGTCTCCTTGAGATGTCCGAGGCACAGTTGGGTAATACATTTAAGGAGTTGGGACTCCTTGACCTCCATAATTATGTCAAGAGGCTGAAGTTCGATGACGGGGAAAAAGACCCGAAGGATAAGAATTCGGGTGATGGCAATGGTGATGGTAAAGATGATGACCCTATCGAAAGCGGTCCAAATGCTGTAATATGCTGTCCGAGGTGTAAGAGCAGGTGGAAGATGAGTGATAACCAGGTAGTGCACAACGCTATGAAACCTGCACAACAGAAGGAGGATGACGTTGAGCACGAACAAGTGGAAGACTGAAAAAGTTAAGCTGGCAGATGTCCAGCCTTATGACCAGAATCCGAGAGTTATCACGGAAAAGGCCATGTCTGGACTCAAAGCATCATTGGCTGAGTTTGGGTACATTGAGCCTATCGTATTCAATGAGCGTACTGGTCACATCGTTGGTGGACACCAGCGGTTTGCCGTATTGACTGAGGAGGGCATAGAAGAAGCTACGATGGTTGTGGTGGATATGTCCCAGGAAGACGAATTAGCTGCTAACCTGACCCTGAATAACCCGGAGATAGAAGGAGATTGGGATGAACCTCTCCTGAGCCTTTTGGGTCAACTTGAGGGCGCAGATAGTGATTTATTCAATGCCTTGAACATGGATGGGCTCCAATCATCCATAGAGGCTATGCAGCCGAAGACTGGTTCGGATTCCTATGAGGACTCCAATAAGGAAATCGACATTGATGAGCTGACAGAGGAATGTGACACGAAATGTCCATGCTGTGCCTTCGAGTGGAAGGTTGAGGCGGCTGATGTTTCCGTAGAGGAGACAGAATGAGTCGACATAGATTTCCATATAGTTGGAAGAAGGAACAGCTGAAGGATGTTAAAAAGCATGGGCACAAGGTGTTCTCGACTTTTGCATGTGGAGGCGGTTCTTCATTCGGTTACAAGATGGCCGGTTTTGATGTCATCGGTTGTAATGAGATTGATGAGGAGATGGTGACACTCTATAAGACTAATCATCATCCAAAGCATGTCTTCCATGAACCCATACAGGACTTTAAGAACCGGGAGAACTTTCCGGAAGACCTGATGGGAATAGATATTCTGGATGGCTCACCACCTTGCTCTACGTTCTCCATGTCAGGTTCCAGGGAAGATGTATGGGGCAAGGAAAAGAAGTTCAGGGAAGGACAGGCTGAGCAAGTCCTGTCTGATTTGTTCTTTGACTACCTGGATGTGGTTGACCGATTAAGACCCAAGGTCTCTGTCGCAGAGAATGTGAAGGGAATGATTATCGGTAAGGCAAAGGGATACTGCAAGCTCATTCGTGACCGGTATAACGAGATGGGATATGATGTCCAGCTATTTTGCCTGAACTCAGCGACTATGGGCGTGCCACAGTTGAGGGAGAGGGTGTTCTTTATAGCCAGGAGGAGAGACCTAGATTGGCCTGACCTGAAGATGGAGTTTACAGAGAAGCCAATTACATTCCGGGAGGTTTCACAAAACCTGCCATTCCAGGACTTGACTGATACTGAGCCGTCTGGGACACATAAGGCGTTCTGGCCGAGAACCAGGCAGGGTGATTCATACTCCGTGGCGGCAAGTGGTAACTATTTCAACTTTGCAAAGCTCAGTTGGGAGAGACCTTCACCAACGGTTATGGGTTCAGCTGCAGATAAGCTGGCACATCCTGAGGAGATGAGGAAATTGAGCTGGGTCGAGTATTGCTTGTTGGGGTCATATCCGTATGACTATGATTTCCTTGAAAGGAAGCCAACACTGAGGATTTACTGTATCGGTATGAGTGTTCCTCCTGTGATGACGGCTCAGATTGCTGCGAAGATTGCTGAACAGTGGTTTGGAGTATCAAGGGAGCAAATAGACGAGCCGTGGAAGACGTAAGAACACACCGGTTTCCGTATAAATGGAAGAAGGAAGACTTGGAGCGTGTGCAAGGGCATGGGCACAAGGTCTTTTCGACTTTCTCTTGTGGAGGTGGGTCTTCGTTCGGTTACAAGATGGCTGGATTCGATGTCGTCGGGTTCAATGAGATTGACCCGGAGATGGTTGAGCTCTACCTGGCAAACCATCATCCCGAGCATGTATTCGATGAGCCTATCCAGGATTTCAAGAACCGGGAGGATATCCCTGAAGAATTGATGGGAATAGATATCCTGGACGGTTCACCACCTTGTTCGACATTCTCAGTGTCCGGAGACCGTGATGAGGTATGGGGCAAGGAGAAGAAGTTTCGAGAGGGACAGGCAAAGCAGATATTGTCTGACCTGTTCTTCGATTACCTGGATGTGGTTGATAAGCTGAAGCCCAAGGTGTCCGTGGCTGAGAACGTTAAGGGAATGATTATTGGTAAGGCCAAAGGGTATTGTAAACTCATCCGGGACAGGTACAATGAGATTGGGTATGATGTCCAGCTTTTCCTATTGGATGCGGTGACAATGGGTGTACCTCAGTTCAGGGAGCGTGTGTTCTTTGTGGCCAGAAGGAAGGACTTGAACTGGCCGGATTTGAAGATGACATTCGATGAGAAGCCGATTCCCTTCAAAGAGGTGTCAGAAAACCTGCCGTTCCAAGACCTTGAGGGGACTGAGCCCGAGGGCGTCGACAGAGCATTTTGGAGGAGGACGAAGCCAGGTGGGAAGTATGAGACTGCTGCCGGTGGAGATAGATACTTCAATCATAAGAGGATGAGCTGGGATAAACCTTCCCAGACAATCACGGCCGGAGCAGCCAGATGTCTCAACCATCCAGGGGAGATGAGGAAGATAAGCTGGATTGAGGCGAGCCTTGCTGGGTCGT
>Ga0114919_10002810_pt1 | contig 14047 bp, 9 predicted proteins | sample BlataG_FD_88682 | JGI IMG/M metagenome (GOLD analysis project Ga0114919, IMG submission 88682) | Deep subsurface microbial communities from Black Sea to uncover new lineages of life (NeLLi) - Black_00105 metaG | ecosystem: Environmental > Aquatic > Marine > Oceanic > Sediment | place: Atlantic... | reverse complement strand
GGTGGTGTGGGGTGGGGGGGGGGGGGGGATTGTGTGGTGGGGGAAGGTGGGGGGGGGGGGGGGGGGGGGGGGGGGGGGGGTGAGAAAGAGAGAGGATGGGATGCGATTGTGTGTTTGAGTGGGGGAATAGACACATGAATGTGAAACGTACTTTTGGTCGAATCCCTTAGATGCTCGTTCATAGCCTCCCTTGGTAAAGTTACGTGTTCCATGGAAGAGAAACTGCAATGATCTCATGTTATGTTATGATATTTTATTTTGCTGGTCTAAGATAATGCGTGGCAATGGGGTGTGTGTAAGGAGAGTTTGAATGTCAAAGCGTACGTTCCAATACTAAAACTCGATGAATCTTGTACACCTACGCGTTTTAGTGCCCATGCATAAAAGCTCTGACTTCGCCTGATTTGCATAACATAAACCAATTCCGGATACATCCCTACTACTCATCACTTCCAGGATGAAACCGGATCCAAGTGAAGAAAGCAGTGAAGAATTAAGCGCTTTCAACGTAGAAGGTGGTAAGTAGTTTTAAATTGGATTTTGATCAGATTTAGAGATGTATTAACCCTAGGCTTTCACAGTCTATATGCACCATCCCATTTGTCATTTACCTAACACTATCCCCAATACGCATCTCTCACCCCAAACCAATCCCTTGTTCACACACACACAGCCGAAGATGACGTCCTAGAAGCAGCCTCCAACCACCACGCTGCCTCTGGTTCAGAACAGCAACAACAGCAACAACAACGCAAGGACACAGCCCCCAAAGTGGATGCCGACTTCTTCAATTCTTTTCCAGATGACCTTGATGAATCTGATATGCAACCCAACAATAAACCCCAATAATAGTAATAATGACATTAAATCTATCTATAGACATTGTTCACACACATTAATCCCTGTCTCTACCATACCTTTTCTTGTTATTCTGTAACTCTTACACTGTTCTATATCTATCTATACATCATATCCCTCATCTTCTTCTTCCCCCTGCATCACAGCAGCTAGACCCTTGGTCAACCTCCTTACGTATGCCTCTGTCATCATCGCCTTGACCATCGCCCCTGCCCCCTTGCTAGCAAAGAACGCAGTGGCCACATCAGAATCATCTACCAATCTGAGTACCCTAGCTATGGTTCTCTCTGCACTCAGTTTGGCAGGCCCAGCTGAATCTTGGATCACTCCACAGATTGATGGCACAAGATCCGCAAAATGTGGCTCCAGGCATTGGGCTCCTCTTGGGGGGGCTGTTGTTGTTATTTTTCTAATGACTGCCAGTACATGTTTCCTGGTGTCTGAGTGCTGATCTGGTCCTAGTAGCATCACAAATACAGGAATTAGAGAGGGCAGAGATTCTGAAAAGTTTTTATTGTTTTCAGTAGTGCTGTTTATTTCATGAGTAATGATGCGACCGGCCGCCTTGCTGGCAGACAGCTTGACGTCCACATTCTCATCTCTGGCCATTTTCTTAATAACAGCAATCAACAGCTGCAGTTGCCCTGCTGGCTTCAACCTACCTGCTGCATATTGTGCTACATAAGCTGCAGTAGCAGCAGCTCCTATACGTTCAGCTCTGTTAGTACTAGTGGTTGCAATGGGGCTCAGTGGCCCACCGGTAGCTGCCGACGTCAGCAGATCAACAAACACGGCGTCTTCCAGGACACGCTGTGCCAACGCCCCAGTCACTGCAGCGGCCTCCACTCTCACTGCTTCACTATCACCAGCTCCAGTAATTACTTCTTCCAGTGCTGACTGTATCTTGCCTAGCGTCTCCCCCGACATTCTATCACCAGATACCAACAAAGCCCCTCTGACTGCCTCCAAGTACGCACCTTGCACCTGAGCATCAGCAGTCTTGGCCGCATTGGCTAGATCACACACGACTTGGTCCAACCTCAGACTCAACTTGGTCAGTGCTCCCAAATTCACTGCTGCCAGATGCCGTACTTTGGCAGCTGGATCAGGCAAACATTTGACAAATGTGGTCTGTAACTGAGGCACAAATGGCTTTAACCCAATGCCACCTCTGCTAATTAATAGGCCCATTGTGCGTAGAATAGCTGCCTTGATTTCCCAAGGGAACTTATCTCCGATTATTCTGATTAGTGGGCCAGTGATTTGAACCACAAATGGTTTCAAAGCTTCTTCAGTTGTACTCTCTACCAGATCACCCAGTGCATCAGCAGCCAGCTCTCTGAGTTCCGGAGAGGTGGCTTGGAGCACTCCTTGGAAGTAGACAGGTAGGAAGGGAGCGAGCCCTTTAGGGGGGGTACACAATCCAGGAAGGACAAACATGGAAGAGGTAAGAATATGTTGATGTTGGCGTTCTTTGAGAATACGACGACGACGTTCACGAGCAGCGAGCACTCCGTCTTTGAGACATCTAACAAATGAAGGAGCCAGTTCTTTTGGAATCGTGGCTGTTAATGCATTGAGAGCAGTCCAGCATGCTAACAACACATCCTGCTGCTGCTGTTGCTGTTCTTTATCATCATCGTCAGCACCATCACCGTCTTCTTCAGCGAGGAGGGGCACAAGAGCAGTAATGAGGGTAGGTATATGCTCTTGGAAATCAAGTTTTGTACCCTTGCAGAATGCAGTAATAGTATTAGCAGCACCTAATCTACTCTTTGCCTCTTCTAGTCCTCTGATCAACTGTCCCACCAACACATAGCTTCCATCCTCTCCTACACTCAATGCCACTGCTTCCAGTGCAGACTGTGCTGCTTCTTGATGACCATGCTGCTGCTCAGCATTATTATTATCAGATGCAATCTGTAGCAGTGGGGGGATCACTGTTGGGAGGTAAGGGTGGATAGCAGCTCCTGCTACCTGTGACAATGCACCCAGTGCTTTGAGATTACCAGCAATATGTGGTGGTTTTAACAACCGGGGAATCATGGATCCTAGTAACTGAGGTTTTACTCCAAGTACCACACGTAGTCCTTCTAGAGCAGCTTCTCCCTCGGCAGTACCAGGGTCATTCGCTTCGAGTGAAGACAAGAGAGCAGGAATAACAGTGTCAATAGCACCACCTCCACCTCCTTTGAACAACACAGCAAACACACCACCAGCTGCTTGTCTGACTAAATCGTCTTCATCACATAATGCAGATTGAATTGCAGGCAGCATTTCGGTTAAATGTTCTGCCAATTGCGTTCTGGTACAGTTTTCCAGCACTTCTTTTAGACCCAGACACACTCCTTGCCTTGTAGCCGGAGTACTATTACTGGCTTGAGACTCTTTTATCAATATAGGAATGATCTGTCCAAGAATACGCTCTCCCATCTTCTTTACCAGCTCCCCAAGACACTTCCCAGCAGTGACCCTGGAGTCTTCATCAGCAGCAGCCAATGATCTAATGACTAATGTCATCAAAGAAGGCAGTACTTCTCCCAGCGTCCTTGGCGTGTTGGTGACAACAGTCTTCCACACATGCAAGGCAGCAGTTCTCACGCTATATGCAATGTCACTTCTTGCTAGATACAGCCTTGCCAAAACATCATTTCTCTTTGTCACTCCCAGTGCCTGCATAATTGCAGCCCCTGTGGCTTCCACACTGATACCTTCTTCTTCATCATTACTCAGATCTTGCTGAATCCTCCCTGTTGCTCCAGACACCTTGTATAACAAGTCACCCAGTAGCTCAACAGAAGATTGTCGGATTCTCCAATTGGCTGATTGCATACCCCTCTCTACTGCTGGCAGCAGCATGGGTAGAGCAGTACCTGCATATAAATCTACTGCCACACGACCAGCTGATAAGGCGGCATCTCTGACGCCTTCAGACTCATCCGCAAGGCCATCCAACACACAAGGCAGCACCTGTGGTAGCATTGGTTTGAAGTCTGCATTCTTCATGCTATGTGGGAGGAAGGTGAACAGAGTCAGGTGACCCTCTCTCATTGGAGCATTTCGTGCACGGCAGCCAGTCAAGATATCAGGCAACAGCTCTGCTACTGCTTCAGGTCCTTGCACTGCCAGCACTTCAGCCAGACCCTGGGCTGCTCCTGACCTCTCTACAGCAGACCCCTCTGACCTCAGTCTCTCTAACAACCAGGGTAACAGTTCCTTGAAATGAGCTTCTCCCATGCCTTTGACCAAGGACCCAAGAGCTCTGGCAGAGGTGCCTCTCACCTCGGGAAGAGGATCCACAAGTGCAGTCTGCAACTCTGGAAGCAACATTGCAATATAAGGTGCAATGTCTTTTGGTTCATTGATCAGGACACCTAAATTACCGACGATACGGGCAGCCTTCTTTTTAACATCACCAGATCTGTCTCTCAAACCTCGATGCACCACTGGTGCTACAAGGGCTAGACTAGCTGCGTCAATAGTGTTGACAAACACTGTTGACAACAGCTTATCCAGACACTTCTTTGTGTTTTTAGACGGATCAGCAATAGCAGCAAGCAGATAAGGAGCAAGTCTAGCAATTTCAGGATTCCTAACAACAGACCCAACGTGTTGCAATGCTTCTTCTGCTGCAGCGCTCACCTTGGGATGTGGATCAGACAGCACTTCACCCAGTGTTGGAACGATAGAAGGCAGGCAGGCAGATAGCTGTTTTGGGTTGCAATGTGCCATTGCTCCTAGCAATTGAATACTTCCATGTTTTGTTCTCCATAATTTGTCCTCTACACCTTGTAATAATGCAGGCAGCACTAGTTTCACTCCTTGACCAGTCAACTGAGCCATAATGACTCTGGCGGCTGCTTCTGCTGCACTTCTCACCTCTGGGATAGGGTCTCCAAAGGCTGATAGCAACATGGGGAGTACAGAGATGACGTAAGGCTCAAACAGTCTGCCCAGCTTGTCAGATAAGCATTCAAGCGCACATAATGCACCTTCACGAGCTGCAATCTCTACCGTATCATTCTTCTTCTTACTGCTACTACTCCCATTACTACTTTCTTCCAACATACCTTTCAATGCATCCATGATACCATATGCTTTCAAACTAGAGATCCCCAGACCTTTGACAGCACCAGCCAAACCGTATGCAGCCCCTTTTCTATCTCCATAAGAAGCCCCTCTCAGGCACTGCTCCAACAGAGAGTCAACAGTGGCTTTAATAAAATCACCACTATCAGTCGTATTTTTGCTCAGAGTCTGCATGAGAGGAGGCAATCTATCTGATACAGCTCTTTGTACCGATTCTGATGGTGTTTTAAGCACTTCAATCAATGTTCCAATGATGCTTTTGACTTTGGGATTGTGAGGATCAAGATGAGCAGCGAGTGTTCCCAAGAAGACGACAGCTCCCCTCCTCACATGGTCATAGTCTGCCTCAGATAGATGGGAACCAGTAGGGCGGCCTTCTAGAGCCCCTTCAAACATGGGAAGCATGGTAGCAGCACTTGCTGCATCTTTACTGCTATGGTAATCCACTATCTTGACACCAGCGTCAATCATCTCAGCACGAACAGTATCGTGGTGATCTGCCAATCCAGCTTGCAGAAGGAAATTCAAAGCTGCAGATAAATCACTTCCAGTACTACTAGTAGTACCAGTACCAAATCTAGTTGCAAGGTGACTCAACCCACTTGCAGTACCAGATCTCCCTACAGGACTTCTCCCTTTATATACATCAACATCAATCATGGTCGACAAAGCTTCAGAAGCAGCAGCAGGATACAATTTCTCACTGCACCCTGATGCCAGTGCAGCAGCTGCTGCCTCTCTTACTCCTCTATGAGGTGAGTTGAGGCATTCTAGTAAAGGAGGAGCGAATCCTGCAGGGAGGACAGCTCCAGCTTCTTTCCATAACTCTTTAGCTGTCTCTGCATTAATTTCTTCTCCATCATATTGGGCCATCCACAGCATGCTCAGTGCTCTTGTCATATCCCTCTCACCACCGCCAATAGTAGTGAATGCTTTATTACTCACAATGGGAGCATAAAACAGAGCTTCCAAAGCAGCAGATCTCACATGAGGAGCTCCACTCACCACACCTCTCAGCCCAGCCAAAAGTCCTGCCATCGTCTTCTCACCCCCATCCAGACCAGAGCACAGACCGCTCAACAGAGGCTGTACCCTACCTAGATACACAGGAAGCACTTCCAGAACATGGTAGAGCAAATCAAAAGAAGCAGGCAAAGCTGCTGGGTCAACAGAAGACGGTCCTACATGTAGGGAGAGCACTCCCAGCGAAGATTCGTGTAGAGGAGTAGGCTGAGGACAGCTGAGTACTGCCTTGAGAATAGGGAAACAAAACACATAAATAGGACCTGGAAGTGGCGTGGTGCCTGGTACCGGCAACGAATCTTCACTTCCTGGTCTGCCTCCTGTAGCTATTTGTAAAGCTGCAATTGCGCGTTTCATGCAGCTCTTATCTGATCCCACTATAGATTGGTACTGCTGGCCTGGTATTGAAGGAGGCGCTTTAGCGGCTGATTGTTCAACGAGAGAAATAAGACGGAGTGCACAAGATATATCGAATGCTTTGTTGCCTAGTGCTCCTGGTAATGCAGCGGCTGCTAGTCTGTGTAGTGCACAGAAAGCTGGATCTTCACTTGCCAGCGGGGAAGATAGTAGTGGTAGGATGTAGGAGGAAAATGTTTCTAGGTTTTCCATTGCAAAGGTACGGTTCCCTTCGGCAAGAGATACCAGTGCGTCCAAGCCCCATGTTAATTGTTGCTTGATGTAGAGAACTCTAGTTCGTACTTGCTTTTCAGCTGCTAATTGCTTTATTCTCGCTTCTGCTACTGCATCTTTCCCTCCTGAACTTGGTTTTCCACCCCCTCCTCTGCCTCCAGAAGCACTTGGTCGACTTGCTGAACCATTTGCCTTAGAATTATCAGTACCAGTGGCAGTGGCAGCCAAAGGGCGCAAAACAGAAGCCACACTTGCTGGTTGATATGCAGTGTCAGCAAGTACAACTTCCAACATCTCAGCTGGTATAATACTACCATCATCATTCTCAGTAGACAACCTTCCTTCAGCCGTGTAGAAGATCCTAAGCTCTCTTGGTGTGAGTGCATCATGGGCTGTGCGAGAGTCAAGCAGTGGGTGCAATGCTTCCAGCAATCCTGATAAGAGAGCTTGTTGCATTGTTGTACTATTTGTACTATTATCAATGGTACTCGCAGTTGCTACGGTTGATGATAAGGATCTAAGAGCACCACATGCAGCTATGCATTGTGATCTAGCACTATGACGATGACGATGTTGATTTGTACCACTAAAATTATATAGTCCACTAAAAATTTCTCCCCATCCCTTTTCAACACTCTCTACCAGACATTTTCCTATTTTAGAGGCAACAGTAGATGCTCCCAACCTTTCTAGCAGTCCTCTCACCACGACCTCTTTTCTCACTCTTAACGTAGATCTAGATTTAGAGAAGGAAGAGGAGGCCAGTCTGCTTGATATGGCAGACCATGCTTTTCTACCACTATTACTATGTCCTTTTACTCCAGCTATTATAGGATGATGAGCCAACAGGAGAATATTCACTATAACCTTGATATCAACATTCTTATACTGCAATGTATTGCTATTTTTTATAAAAGTACCAGTATCAGTAGTAGTTGAAGTATGAAGGGTGATGGGGGGTGTCATAGCAGTGAGAGCAGCAAGGAATCGCTGTTGAATAGCATGCAGTGAGGCTGGGGCTTCTGCCAGTACCGCTGCTGGATCTTGTAGTACTGCTATGTCTTTGGCTTTGTCTACTGCTGCTTTTAGACTTTCAGTTAATGCCAAGAGAGCTGTTGATGGAGCATTATTATTACTATCATCATTAGTAGCAGCAAGTTTTGATGTGATTGTGACTGCAGCTCTTCTCACATCTGAAGAGTAGTGCACCAACATTAGTACTAAACTGTCTGCCACCTCATTCATAGTGGCAGCGCCTGAACCTAGACCCAGACTTGACGATGAATGGTGCAACAACAACACACCAAACAGCTCTGCAGCAGCGACACCATCTTCTGGAGTCAGCACAGCAGCAGTGGCAGTTGAGATCAACGGAGAACCTCCAGCTAAAGCTGTCTTCCATTCTTCAGATTTCACCGCCTGTTGTTGTTCAATGAAAGTAGTGTCAACTGCTGCTATGCATGCTGTGATGAGTAGAGCCCATATAGCTTCTCCTCTAGCTGCTGCTTTGGCGACACCTTCATTGATCAGCTTTCCCAGAGGAACTGCCAATGGTGCGTAATTAGGAGAAGCAGAATTGCTGGTTTTACCAATCGCTGATGAGGTTATTTTTGCAGCGGCTCTTAAATGTGCCCTTCTCACTGGTTCTTTCTCACTCAAACCAGCTGCGAGCTGATGCACCACTGCTTCTGGCACATGTTGTTGTTGACCCTTATTACCAACATCAATACCCATGACAACCCAGTTTGTGAGTGCATCGTCAATGAGAGCAATCTTCCCATCATCAGTTCCTTCTTCCTTATATTGCTTGCACATTGCCTCTACAACATATACTACCAATTCATCTACCTCCTTCCTACTTACACTATTACTACAACTAGCAGCCCATGCAGCTATATACTTAGTGGTAGATACTTTATCTTGAACGGATTTGAGTTTTCCTACATCGGAAGTACCTTGTAGCACTGCTACTGCTGCCTTCACTGCTGCACTCACTTGCTCCTCCACTACTTCAGCTGCTGCTACTTCTATTGATGTATGGTGGTGCTTTGTAAGACATAGAGCTGCTTTGTGTGCTAGCTCAGCTGCACACGCTATAGCGAGTGTCCTCACAGCAGCCTTAGCGTGCCGTGTTTGTTGCAATAATAATGGACCCAGCTCACCCACAACTCCTCCTCCTCCTCCTCCTCCCTCACCACTACCACCACTAATACTTTTATGATAGATACTGCCAGGAGACAGTGCTTTCAATGTTTCTAATGTAGAAGCAAGTGCTTGTTCAGGTGATCTTTTAATCATTCTCACGACAGCTGGCAGGATGATAGATTTCACTTGAGCTGGTGAAGCTTCACCTACTATTGGAGCATAGCATTGATAGACATAGAGAGGTGAAGGTTCCTTTGCTCCAATGACCTTATCACTGTATACAGTCAGCAATGCATTACTTATCTCACTATTAATAGCATTGCTATCATCACCATTGCTCCTGTTCTTCATGTATTGAAAAATTGCCAGCATCAAAGGTGGACTACAGCTTCCTGATTTCACCATTCCCTCTACCACCACATTCTCTCGCAAATCCGGACGACTAGATAAAGCCGTCACAACCGCACGCTGTACACTAGCCCAGCGTGACGCATGCACTCCAGGGTTTGCATACCCACTCGTCACTGCCACTTGCAAAAACTTCTCCATTGATTGTAACAGTTTCTCTGATGCCTTCTGTGTGGCTTCCCCCGATTCTAGGTTGCCTAGTACAAAGGCAGTCCAGTTCAATAGTGTAGCTGCACTGGTTGGAGGGTAATGTGATGGTGGAAGAGGTATACTAGAAGTGATTTTGACAATGGCAGAGGCTAGTAATTTGGTGAGGGCAGGGAGGGAGGGGAGGGCGGTGGAGAGGAAATAGAGAACTGCTTGTTTCTCAGGTGTGTGGGTGTAACCTTCTGGAGGGAGGGTTGCCATGATGAGATTGGCTAGTTCTTGGGAATGTTCTGTAGTAAGATCTGTATGTTTGGCGGGGGGCGAGGGGTGAGGAGGGGGAGAAGAAAAGGAGGAGAAAAGGAGGAGGTATGGGGGTGCCGGTGATGAAAAAATCAGGCATATGTGTGTATTTGGTGAACTACCTTGTTGCTGAATTGCTTCTGGGAGGGTCTCTTCCCATAAAGTGATCCTATCTCTAGCACTACCGAAGTGTGCCTTCCAGGCATTGGCGAGCACTTCTTCCATTGAACCGAGTTTGCAAAAACACAACAAGGATTGATTGATGACTGGTCTAGTGGCGTAGAAAATGGATGTTTAGGCTACTTTATCGTGTATATGTGGTATGTTGAGTTGTGAATGCAAAGAAATATATGCGACATGTGAAGCAGCTAGTGATTAAATAGACTGTTTTCAAGGGTGAAGCGGCGGCCAGTTCACTCAAGATGGGCAGGACTGGCTTGATGTGATTGAATTAATGAAAATAATAGAAATATACGCACTTACAAAGATCACAAAAGGAGTAATAAGGACAGAATAATACAGCTGTTGGGCGTATTTCCTCCAGATTCTAATAAATCATCAAACTTTTCAAAAGTAAAAACCTCCAGTTTACATAGGAATTCCACCTAACAGACTAGTTTTGCAATCATGGTAGGTTGATTCAGGTTACTTGTCCTTAAGATCGTATCAATTGCCTCGTTTTTTCTCACTTCAAAACACTTACCCCATCCCGCTCTCTCCCCCTGACTTCCCACAACACAGGCTGATCCACCACCACAACCCACCGTCGACGAAATGGAAAAGACTGAAGAGGAACTCTTCCGCACGGGTCCCCTCTCTGTCTTAACCACTAGTGTCAAAACCAATTCTCAAGTGTTAATAAACTGCCGAAACAATAGAAAGCTTCTTGGGCATGTCAAGGCATTTGATCGCCATTGCAACATGTTGCTAGAAAATGTTAGAGAGTTTTGGACAGAAATTCCCAAGATTGGCAAGGGAGCTAAGGGTAGCAAGCCGGTTAATAAAGATAGATTTATTACTAAGATGTTTCTGAGAGGTGATAGTGTTATTCTTGTATTAAGGAACCCCAAGTAGAATATGGAAGATGGAGATGGAGAGGAAATTCGACTGAAAGAAGAAAAGTGATTGTATATGGACTATTTACTTGTAACATGCATACAAATTCAATTCAATTCAATTCATTTAATTCATCATAACTTGGTCCATTAACTCTTCTTCCGGAATGACTCTGATCGCCAAATCACCTTTGGCTTTAGCACAGCATAGCAACACATATCCATTCTCCTTGACTTCATCGCTAAGCATTCCTGCACCTTGATCCACACTTCCATTCACTAATTTAGCTGCACAATTCATGCACACTCCCATTTTGCAGTCATGAGGAACCTCGATACCATTGTCGAGAGCAACGTCCAAGATGGATTCGTCGTCGGGAACCTCCAGCACGGACTTGCCTGCAGAATGTGTGAGTTCTACTCTATGGGCACGTGTAGTGCATGTGTGTGTTTTAAATGATCTAGTGATTGGCTTGTTTAGCCGTAAAGCTTGGCTGCTTCCCTTGAATTTGCTCAATGATAGTGTTTTCATTGTTAATTATCCGTTTTGCAGAATATAAAGCGAAAATTATATGAAATAGATTGTGTAGGCTTCAAATGTGATTAGGTAGGATTCTCAGTTTTGTTAAAACTAACGAATGCATTCCCTTATCTGATCCTGATAAGACGGAGACAGGCGGATGACTGGCAAATCTTGCCCATCGTGTGCAATACTCGACTACATAGCAATTGGGTGGCTTTCAGTGAAGAGATTCATCCATGTATGTGTAACGGATGGAGGTGTTGATTGAACACCATGGGTTTTTGTAGATTTTATTTGTTTTTAAAGTTTTTTTGAGATGCATTTTTTTATGAGAAGCTCCCATTCACAAGAAGGAGAACTGGTTGCCACCTACCACTGGTCCTTTGTCCTTCGCTTAGAACTCTTGAGAAGCAGAGCCACCCTTCTTTCCAGATTTCTTTGGAAGCAAGACAGCGTGGATGTTGGGGAGGACACCACCCTCCGCGATGGTGACGCCAGACAAGAGTTTGCTGAGCTCCTCGTCGTTGCGGACGGCCAGCTGAATGTGGCGGGGGATGATACGTGTCTTCTTGTTGTCGCGGGCAGCATTTCCTGCCAACTCAAGGACCTCAGCTGCCAGGTACTCCAGTACAGCGGCCAGGTACACTGGGGCACCGGCACCAATTCTCTCTGTAGGGGAGAAAAAGAAGAGGTTGTAAGTGATCCAGCTGGGGTTGTTGAGAATGGTAGGTTTATCACGCATACACAGGCACCTGTAATTGGCTCCTAAGCCTTGGAATATTTCATACAACGGGTTACTACTTACCAGCATAGCGTCCCTTCTTCAGGTAACGAGCAATTCTGCCAACTGGGAATTGCAGACCCGCCTTTGCAGACTTGCTGACAGCCTTTTTGCTGGCTCCTTTGCCTTTACCACGTCCAGACATGTTGATTAAGTAGCCGAGTTGAGTGAGTTGAAAGTTTTGTAATAACCGTTGAAATGTTGGTGTCTCTGCCAACAGCTGCTGTTCTGAAGTTTTGAGGGGAGGAACTCCCGCCCTCACCCCTAGAAATATTTAATGCCATGCTTCCTTGTGCACTGAAGCCATTATTGCTAGCACTTTATGAATAGACGACAAAGGTAGACATTATTTTCTACTCAATATTATAATATCTCATTCTTTGGTATTATCAAAACATAATCTGCATTTAAAAAGAAAACTGATTTATACAAACTAGCGACTTTCCCACTAATTTACACAATGCCAAGGCGTTCTACGCTTACGTATAGGTACGTTGACTACATTATATTTAATGAACATCCATTAAAACACATATACAACTCACCACTTCTCACACCTACAGTTCTGAAGACGCTCCAGACATTGACGAGGAAGAGCTCTTCGTCTACTACTGCAAATACAGCGGCCGACATGTCCTCACCACCAACTGCAATCTCAGCAAAGTCCCTCGCCGTCGCACTGACCATTCCCTCATCTTAGACTCTGAATCATACGCTGCCAAGCTCTACACTACCGACGGTGGGATCAAGCTCATTCAACGACCAAATGGCGACGTTGAAAAGCAATACCGCCTCAACATAGGCCAACTACCGGTAGCATACACCTCAGAACCCAACGGCAGGTACTTATACATCTTAGATGGAGCACTTACGACATATAGAGCAGAAGAAGGAGGGACAGGATTAGGTGGAGGAAAACAACCCCTCCCTCCATGCATCATTGCCCTCCCCGGCAAGACCACCACCCAAGTTACATTATTAGTACAAGAACGTTCATCATACGCAGCAGTGTTGAAAATCAGTGCTGATTATGTAGAAGTTCAGATAAAAGGGGGGATACAAGGGAGCAGGGGTCAAGAGGAATTGCTGGAAATGATGGGAAGAGTGCTGGGGTGCAGGTTGGGTCAGATGAGGATCCTGAGGGGGGAGACTGTCAAACATAAAATATTGGCTATAGATGGGAGTTCCACTAGTCCTGAAGATGTATTTGAAAAGTTACAAAAGGCGGTGGCAACTGGGAAACAGGATAAAACAGGAGTGGTGCCGGCTTCTCATTCAATCACCCGACATGTTCTTCATGGTGTCTAGTAGGAGTAGAATAGAAGTGTTTTATACAATACAGATGTAAGGTACTGATTTAACCAAAAAAGTCCCCAATGGAGTTGAAAGTGTCACCTAGGAAGTTGCCAACAGTATCTGCTGTATTAGAGAGGGTTTCACCGGCGGAGTCGATGGCGCTACCGACATCTTGGCCAAAGGTAGTATCGTCCTCTGCTGGAAGCAGCGATTCTGCGGTAGGAGCAGCTTGCAGCATGACGCGAGCAGCAAATGCTGCTTGGAGGTTAAATTGCATCACAGCAAATACTGCAAGAAATATAAGATATTTCTTATGTCTAAGCATGACTGACTGTGCGATGACTTCAGCTCTAGCAGGAAAACGGATTCAGAATGAATGTAAATTTCCTACTTAATGTAAAAGTTTATGTAAAACGCGTCAATTTGAAAACCCCAAAGAATAATTCCGGGGTGTCAGGAAGTCTGACCTGTCTCCTTGGAAAAATACCGTCTTGTGAAACGACATTTAAAATGTAACCCCCCTAATTCGACTAGTTTTCTACACTTCTACACTTCTTTTGAACGAAGTGCTTGTTTTGTAAGACATTTAATACATGTTTAGAATATTACAAGGCACAAAATTAGATACACTTTTGAAATAGCATGCATTTGTTATTGTACAATTCAGCAACCACCACGGAGACGGAGCACCAAGTGCAGGGTGGACTCCTTCTGGATGTTGTAGTCGGCAAGAGTTCTGCCATCCTCCAACTGCTTACCAGCGAAAATAAGACGCTGTTGGTCAGGTGGGAT
>Ga0114919_10002808_pt1 | contig 14052 bp, 13 predicted proteins | sample BlataG_FD_88682 | JGI IMG/M metagenome (GOLD analysis project Ga0114919, IMG submission 88682) | Deep subsurface microbial communities from Black Sea to uncover new lineages of life (NeLLi) - Black_00105 metaG | ecosystem: Environmental > Aquatic > Marine > Oceanic > Sediment | place: Atlantic... | reverse complement strand
GTTTGTATTTTTGCTTTTAACTCTTTGATGTGTTCAATAATTTGCTGAGCCTTTTTAATTATCGTTGATCTGTAAGAGAAATCTAAATTAGGTGTTTTTGAAGCATTGAGTGCTACTTCAGAAATTTCTACCCAAGAATCTATAGCGTCTTGAATTCTATTGTTTTTTTCGTAAGCATTAGCTTTAGCAACTTTTTCCGCTAGGTTTTTGTTAAATTTTGTAATATCCATTATAAAATCTACTGAAACTTTAATTAATTCTCAAGATTATCAAGTAAATTCAACTATATATAATTGTTAATATATTTTGTAAAAATTAATAATAGAGTTTTTTCTTAGTTTATTAAAAGAAAATACTTTTATATTGTAATTTATGTCAATAAGACCCTTTTCTTCTAGTGAGTTAAACAATTTAAGAGAAGTAATTGAACGAAATGGTTGGAAAATAGATGGAACTATTGAAAATTATTTCAGGTATAGCGTTAAAAAGGATAAATTAATACTATTTACAATTAAATTTCCGGTTTCGCTGCCTTTAAGGTTAAATTTTCCGTTTGAAGTAGTTAGTTTTCGCATTTGCATGGCTTTTAAATTATGGGATTTAAATCAGAATACTTATAAGGTAATTCTTTTTTTAATGAAAATGCTCCGAGATTTAGCCCTTCAAGTTACTTTAGAGCATAATTTTCCCATTAAAGGTAAGGAGAGCGACTTACTTGATATATTAAATCTGCTAATGCCTGAACTAATTACCGACGAGAACGATAGTACATGGTTAAATCGTATACGCATATCTTTAATGAATAAACGCGATAAGTTCCAACAATTTGATGGAGTGTATATAAATAAAATAGTAGACGCTTTGAAAAACATTAGATTAAAACCTACATTTAAACTTCCGTGGGAATTGAGAGATGGAGTTCCTAAACTTCGAGCTTCTGAGACATTATTTTTTTCAAATGAAGAAAAATTTAATGAGTTTTTCATATTAGAAAAGGGCTTTTTCACATTTTTTAAGAATTTGGAATATCATAAATTTTTTATCAGATCTTCTTTCGATTGCTATTCTCCGTATATTTTAAGTTCTTTGTTCTATGATACTGAGTTCAAGCTAGAAATGTATGTTGAAAATTGGATTAAGTTTTCCAGAATGATTTTGAATTCTATATTAGAAATAATAACTCTAGCAGAAATTAATCAAAATGACTATGTAAAATTTAACCCTGAAAGAGAATTAGAGTCAAAAGGATTTGAGTTAGAAAGAAATAATTTTCCATTTTCAGCATTACATTACGAAAGCACATTATCAAAAGGAGAATTATATCAGATTCACAACGACCTATTTAATTCACCACCTACTAATTTTGAACTGATCGAATCAATGAATTCCTATACAGAAGCAGAAAAGTTAATGAAGAATTATAGGTTTGATGAGGCTACTCAATTGTTAAATAAATCTATAAAAATTTTCAATAAAAACCACCAAAAAAAAATAGTAGTCTCAATATTATTAAAATTAAGAAAAATAGCCTCATTACTAAATCAAGATGAAATCGCGCTCAATTATTTACAAGGCGCGATGGGAGTAGCTAAATCTGGAGATGTACCAATAGATTTTATTATAAAAATACAATATTATTTAGGTAAGTGGTTTTATAAAACTGAAGCCTTTGATGAAGCCTTGTCTCACTTTAATATTATCGTCAACTTCTTGGAGAAAGAAGAAATAATTACTGATAAAGATGAATTCCTTGGTATGGCTTACTTATACTTGGGTTTAATTAATTTAAAACAGAATAAATTAGTTCAGTCTAAAAATTCTTTCAAGAAAGCTTTTCAATTAGGAAACGATTCGATTAAAGTAAAGTTAAATTATCATCTCAAGCGAGCCAAATACTATAAATCGAAAGATAATTTATCCCAAGCTCAAAAATCGTTACGATCTGGAATAGAGGCAGTCGGTTTAGATTATGATGAGAAGAAAAACTCTCACATTTTATTTGATTTAGTTTTAGAATTAGCCGAGTTCTATATTCATCACAGGGTAGATTCAAAAAAATCGCTATATTTAATGAAAAAAATCGAAAAGCGACTTTATCTTAACTTAAAAGAAATATCAGGAATCCGTAGAGCAATTCGATGGAATTTGCTAATGTGTGATTATTATGATATATTAGCTAATGATAGTAATAACTCAACCCACTATTACAAACAAAGCCAAATTTTAATTAACCAATTAAAGAAGATTGGAGTGTTAGGTTAAAAGTATTAAAAAATAGATTTACCTTTTGTAGGATGCTCGTTTAGCACCTATAGATTCACGCTGTCCGGCGTATACCCCTTTCTCACATCTCTTTATATAAAGATCGCGAAATTTCATTCTTGGAGGCTTTTTCTTCTTTGAGTTTACTCCAGTTCTTGATATTTTTGGTGTTTGTTGTTTAACCTTTCCAGCTTTAGTTAAACTACCGTGACTTCCTGGCATTTTTCATAAATCTCCTTATAGTTATTTTTTTTACTCCATTAATTTTATTAAAGGCGTTCCGTATTATTTTAAAGTCGTTTAAAGCACTTAAATTTTGTTATTATCGCGAATTTATTTAGTACTTAAAAAATAAAAATTGGACTCCATTTTTTTTATAGATTTTGTCTAAATTATTTTAATTGAAGATCATAAAATAATTATCGCATCAATTTGAGCTTATTATGTCAAAAATAAATATTACAGATAAAGTAAAAAAAACCGCAAGAGTTATAGATAAGAAAATCCAATACGGGGAAAGCAAAAATATGTGTTTTGCATGTGGAGAAAAAATTGATAGCGATACTAAGATTTGTCCATATTGCAAAACAAAACAGGATGAAAAAGAATCAATATTAAAACAATGAATTCTTTAAAACATTAGAAAATATATCAAAGCACAATTAGAGTAATATCGAATGAGCTTTCAGCAATCCAAACGTAAAAGTATCTCCGTATTGAGTGGTTTAGTTATTTTTTTAGTAGTCGGTTTTTTAATGATCGCAATCTTTTTCATTGGAATTAGTATTTTGCTACTTGTCGTAATTCCCTTAATAGTATTAGTTATAATAGGTATTGTTGTCTATCGTTATTCGGGAGAATCAAAAAAGTATTGTCCGCGTTGCAACTTTCCAACTAGCGTTTACACAGAGTATTGTCGCAATTGTGGCTTGAAATTAATAAGTAAATGTCCAAATTGCAATATTTATATGCACAGAAACAATAAATATTGCGATATTTGCGGTTATGAATTCCCGGAAATAAAAGAAGATAAAATAATCGCTGAATATGAAGTCTTTCAAAAGGGCGCTCCCACTCCAAAAAAGCCAAATTTTTGCCCTACTTGTGGGGCTTCCATGAAAGATGCTAAAAATCTTAGATTTTGCGAATTCTGTGGTTCGAAAATTATCTAATTAGGACTTTCTACTCTTTTTTTTAAATATATAATGAAGAAATTATAGCCTATGTTAAGCAATGTATTGACACTCCAGTTAAAAATAAATGTCAGTAGTGGAGCCCCATAATATGCCAATTTTAAAAAATATACCGTAAAGAGCCAAATAGTAAAAATAATAGTATAATAGATTATATAATGCGGTATTAAATTATCCCGTTTTTTCCACGTGATATAAAATGCAATTATTAATGGAAAGATATGGATATAATCGTAATAAAGTCCCAATACGCTAAATTCCAATATAATTATTAAGCTTAAAGGAAATATTGAATAAAGGATAAAGTGATTTATGTATTTATTATCACGACGCAAAAACCATACGATAGATAACGAAAAATACCATTGACTTATCGTAAAGAATACTAAATTAGTCCCAGGATCGCCATGTTTTATGTTATAACCGCTTTCATACGCATCCAACGGTTGCCAAGAAAAGGGAATAACGAATTGAAATAATAAAGAAATAATTAAAGCAAACGCCAGTTGAATAATCGTTATATATCTAATATTTAAATCGCTTAATTTCTTAAGGGTCAAATTATTTTCAATTCAAAATTATTTTAACATTTCATAAAACTGAAATATTATGAGTAATTAGTAAAATTAAAAATTTGTAGTTATTTAAAACAAACTATTATACGCCACGACTTATTTTCCTAAAACATGGGGGCGTGGCGAAGCCCGGTATAACTTTACCCTTTCGGTGCATAGTGCTGAACGCGGCAGGCTCCAGACTTGTTGGTCACCGGTTCAAATCCGGTCGCTCCCACTTTTTTTAATATTTTCAATAATATTTTCATAAGTAAGTAAAATATAATCTCTAAGTGATATGTTTGTGCGTGAAAGACTTGTTTCACGATCATAAATGTCGGAACTTCTCGCTTTTTTCCTAAAAATCAGCACTCCCTCTTATCTTTATAGCGTTATTGTTTATTTTGATTTGTGCTTGGGACTCAAAAAGACGATAGTTTCGTTGAAAAAAAATTAACCGAAACGGTATATCGCACCCATAATTTTAACACTGTACCGCCCATCATCGGCATTATCGTCTCAGATCAATACGGAAATACCATAACCGTTTTAGAATATGGTTCAAAAAGCGAGAATGGTTACGGTCCAATTAAGTCTTATCTATCAGAAGGAGATAAAAATCTTCTGGAACTCGATCTAATTTCCATGTATTTGAGTTCATTTAAAATATTTGCGGGACAAACCAACATAAAAAACCTGTCTCATCTTGAAATCTATGGTTCCAATATTAAAGCTCAAATATATTTTTTATTCGAATATATGGTTATTGTTTTTCTAAATTCTCAAACTAATTTGACTTCAAAAGAAAGAACTCAAATTTTAAAATACTGCGAAGATAAGTTAACTAAATACAAATATGAATTCAAGAATTTTAACGATGAGGGATCTAGAGGCATCCTTAGGATATTGGAAAATAAGGGTAAAAATTGGCTTAAAAAGTTTAATGTAAAGTATATACAAACATATAAAAACATTTATTTAAAAAAACACGATACTATTGAAAAATCGATGAGTGAAATAGGGCTGATAATTCAAAATGAGTTATACGCATACTTGGAATATGTACCTGACGAAATAATAAATAACATCTCTAAGGAAATAAGGAACAAAATCCAAGACAAACTATTTGATTTTGATTTAAATGTATCTAATAACCACAAGAAATGATATGACAATTAGTTTTTGTATTATTATCTGAAAAAAAATAAAAATAAAAAATAAAAAAATTAGATTATTTCAGCGCATTTTGACATTTTACGAGTAATTGGAGTGAAATAAAAGTAAAGATATCTTCAAATTCATTAAAACCAATGTCGTCCTTATCGAAGTATGATGCGTCTAATTCCTTTGCAAGGTGGGAGCCTCCTTCTGATGGTATTATAGGTGCTTCTCCTAATCCTATAAGAATAATTGGCGTATTAATATACTTTTCTTTCAATTTTCTTATTTTGAATTTTAAATTCGTTGTTTTTTTAAATTCAGAATAATACTTTCTAACTAACTCTAGCGATTCCCGATTTCCCTTTTTATAGACAATTATAATAGCACTCGCACCCTTATAGTAATGCTCTCTTAAAAATTCAAATCTTTTTTCTCCTGAAATATTCCAAAACTGTAGTCTTGTAAGAGATTTATCGTAGGATTCTATTGTTTTGGTATAGAAGTCAACTCCAATCGTTTTTCTCTCTCCTGGGACCTTAGGAGTGATAAGCAAGGAAGGAAGCTTACTTGATTGATCATCGTTCAATCCAATTATAATAACTTTGAATAATTGGTCAATTTTTTTACCCCATTCTCCAAAGTGATTTAAAAATTTTTCATATCTTCTAATTTTTTTACGTAATTCATACAGCTGGCTTCGACCAGTACTTGTGAGTTTAAATCCCAAAACACGTCTTATTAAGGCTTCTACTTGCCCTCGACTAATAGACTTCTCATATATTTTAAAAATATCAGATGAGATTGTTGATATTAACCAGTTTAAACCAATATTTTGAACAATGTTATGAATTAAATCTTCTATTTTTGTAGAATCATCAAACAATCCATTTTTTTCAAGATTAGGATCATTTAATTCAATCTTTGCTGCCAATACTAATTCTTCTTTAGGATAATTAATTTTTTTTAAGAATTTTGTCAAATTTGTTTTTTGTACTTCAGTTAGGCTTTCTACTTTCAAATTCATTTTAACATCACCATTGAATTTTTACATTTACATTTTTAATTTATAAAACTGAAAGGTCCATTCTAATAATAGATGTCCATTCTAATAATGGATGTCCAAACTAATAATGGACATTATCATATTTAAACTTTTGTGTCAAAAATTTTTTTTCACATCAAAATAAGTAAAAAGGAAGTTTTTTATAATTTCAAATCATAATTTTAAAATAAGTATAATTAACAATATTTGAGTCAGCACAATGGGACTTGGATCAATAAAGTTTAACGGCAAAAAATTCAATGTAAGAAAAGATCTTGGACATTTAAGATTAGTTATAAATCACATGGATATAGTGGATTTGACAGAGCTAAAAGGGCTTGATAAGTTAAAAAATATTACTGCATTAGATCTTTCAAACAATAAAATAACAGAATTGAGAGGTTTGGATGAATTAACCAATCTTAAACAGATATTTCTTAACAATAATCAGCTCAAAGTAATTGAGGGTCTTGAATCTTTAACCAATCTTGATCGCATATTCCTTAATGGAAATCAGATTCTTGAGCTGAAAGGGCTCGATTCTCTGACCAACCTTCAATGGCTAGAGATAAACAATAATAGTATCACTGAGCTTAAGGAATTAGAATCATTAACCAATCTTATACATTTAGAACTTCATGGGAACCAAATAAAGGAAATAATAAATTTGGATTTATTAACTAATCTACAGGTTCTGCTACTTCATCGTAATCAAATTTCAGAAATTAAAAATTTGGAGGCTCTAACCAACCTACATACTTTATTCCTTGATCATAATCAAATCACAGAAATCAGGGGTTTGGATACATTAAATAAGCTAACTAATTTAAATCTTAATAATAATGGGATAAAAGAAATTAAGGGTTTGGAAACGCTAGTAAATCTAGAAACCTTATATCTTGACACAAATCAGATAACAGATTTGCACAACTTGGAATCTTTAGAAAAACTTGAAAAACTCAGTCTTTTGTTTCTTGGTTTCAATCCAATAAAAGGTGAAGAAGGACAATTTGCAACAGACTTTATGGGAGTAAATAATATAAAAAAATTATTAGAGTCTTACAAGAAGTGGAAACAAGTAAATGGAAAATAATTAATTATTTTTTTTTTAATATTTGAATATAGTAATTTATCCAATAGTAATTTTGATGGAGAATATGATTAATCCTTGAAGTATTTCACTAAAAACAATATTACAAAAACCAAACCTACTAAACCTACTGGGAAGGGAGCAACACTTTAAAATAAAAAAGTTAATATAAATTGAGTGTTTAAATTTAATTTAAAACTGAAGGAATGAATTTTTTATGTATCAAATTGAAAAAATTAACGATACTTGTTTTTATATAAAAACGACTGGCACATTTCCTCCGCCAGTGGCAGAAAGATTTATAAAAGAATTTGAGGAGTTAACTAAAGAAATTCAAGACAATTTGAGTATAATCGTTGACATTACGGATGCTATTCTTTTGAGTATTGATTCAATTGAAATAATCCTTGAGCTCTTAAGAGAAATAATGAAAAGCTTTTTAGATCTGCTTTCATAATCGCTAAAAATCCACCATTAGGCGTAGAAATCAAATATCTTTTAGAGCATGCTGAATCTTCTAAAAGGAAAATCGTATCCAACCTTGAGGACGCCAAAGAATGGATTGGTATAGAGAAGATTGAATTTAGAAAAGAATAAAGAAATTTGAAAAAAAATTCTTAAATTTGATATCTTTTAATAAAGATAAAATTTAGTTAAAAAGTGATTATTGTAAATCCTTTTTTAATGTAACTAGCCATACTAGGATGCCCCATTAGTTCGTTGCAGAGGGGAAAGCCTAGCTTCTCCACTTCATCTAAAGATCCCATTTTATTACAACATGCTTTGCAGAAAAAATCGATTAATCCTGAATCTTTTAATTCTTGATAAAGCTTATAGAGAGGATTCTCCTTGTTTTCGAATTGTCCCACTAATTTTGTAGCTGATCCTTCGACGATTACTTTTACTTCAAATCCCTTTTTGTCAAGATCTAACGCGTTCAATACTACGTGAATAAAACACATAGGATCTCCATTAAACGCAAATAACGCGAATTCTTCTCCCATTTTTACCACTTTTTTTCAATTGTTGTTTATTTTTATGTTAAGACGAATAAAATTTAATAAAAATATTTTTATTTACATCTTTAAGTAAAAATTTAGCCTTTCTTTACACAATTCGACGGCTTTTGGATTATCATCGACTCCAATCCATTTTCTGTTTAACTTTTTAGCTATAGCTATCGTTGTCCCAGAACCACAGAAAAAATCAGCAACGATATCTCCTTCATTTGAAGATGCTAAAATTATTCGTTCGAGCAATTTTCCTGGTTTCTGAGTAGGATAACCTAAATATTCCTTCGATCTAATCAGATATATCTATTTGTCTCCTAGGCTTCCAATAACCGCGATTAGGTTTATTTATATTCCATTTTTTACAATATTGACTTATTAAAGCAGGAGATATTGATACATCGTATATTTTTTTATGTTTAATTGCAATATCCTTTAATGGCATTTTCCAAACGAGTTCTTCAAGTTGTTCTTTAATAAATCGAAACTTTTTTCGTTTATTAGCATATTTAGCTAATATCATAACCTTCTCTTCTTTTGTTTTAAAAGATTTTCTCTTTCTCGGCAGACTATTTTCAAAGTTTTCCATCATTTCATTAAAAATTTCCGCACCTAAGCTCATACGCCATGCAGAACCCTTAATTAATCTACCCTCAAAAAAGGATTCTGACTTTGTAAATCTGATTTGATGGATTATGTTATATCTCTTCTTAATCTGTTTTAAAAATATTTTGCTGCCAGATATGATAGCTGTCTCTCCTTGAATCCCATCTCCATCGTAAAACCCAAGTAGAAACGCTAAATCCAGTTTTCGTTCCCCAAATTCAGGTAATTCAATATTTTTTGATTTCTTTTTTCCTATAATCTCTTCTATTTCTTTATTAAGATCTATAGTAAACCGATCGATTAAGTTCTTAACAAATACTCTACTGGATGTATATATCATAATTGTATTTCTTTCTTTTCTTATATGTTTATGCTTTAGATTATATCCAATATCTGCAGTGAACCTTTTGATTAAAATAATGTCTTTATTGCTAATTTCTACTCCAAATTTAACAATATTATTCGTTTTGTCTTTGCATAAATATCCTTCAGCGAATATCCAACCAAGCCAATAAGCTTTTTTTTTTGTATCAATTTTCTTAAAGTAATTAAATTTGAGATCAGGATGAAAATTCATAATTGAATTTTCTGAATTACTCCATTTTAATAGGTTAGAATCTTGATATTTGATTATAAATTTAATAGCGTCCTTATTTTTATCTCTAAATTGATTTTTCAAATTATTTTTGTAACTTTCTATAAATTTCTCCGCTATTTGATAGGAAATACTTTTTCTTGAAGAATATTTTAATGTTTCAATATGCGACTTTGCTTGTCCTAAAATCAGACTTAAGTTTTCATCAGATAATACCTTAATATGAAGAATTTTTTTTATTTCTCTTTTTAAATCTTTAATTAGCATAAAGATATTGTAAGTTTGGTTATTCATTCCACCTTTCTTTCTATTTTTTAAATTTTAACTAATAATCATCAAACTAATAATAATGCAAAATCCAACTCCTTATCTAATGGAAGTTAATGAGTTTTTCATTAGTAAAAAATTTAGTCATTAATATTAATTTGAATAATTATTTTCGTTCATATTATCAAAAAATTAAGATTTTTAACTTTAAAAAAAGTAGAGCTCATAAAATTAGTAAAATCTGGAGCATATATTTACCTAAATAGTTAATTAGGTAAAGTTTCTATAGCTATAAAGTATAAAAATCAATATTTAGAAATATTTTTTTTAACTTTTATACAATTTATTGGAAGTATCGGCTAAGTAAGTTTTTATTAAAACCTGCTCATTTTTATTAATTCTATATAAATTATAGACTTTTTTATTCAGATCCTCTATTAAATTATCAATTCCTATATTTTGTTTCTCACAATTTATTATTTTAGATATGATTACTTCAATTTCTTCAATTATATCTAAATCAGTTTGATTTAAAGAAGCTCTTTTCACTATTAATGGTAAATTTGTAATAAAATTTGCTCCAATTTCAATTTCGAAATCTTTTTTTTTTCCGACAACATCAATATAATATCTCATTAGTTCAGAATTTAGTATCGCAACTACATATTTTAATGAAAAAGCAGTTGATTTTTTTTTAGTTATAAAATATGTATTATCAACCCAAGTATGATCATTATTATAAATAAAATTGTAGGTTAATCTATTAATCCTATAAGCAACATAGATGACTTCATCATATTTATCTATATTTTTATTACTATCATTTTTTATCTCAACAATATCATTTTTAGAAACATTGTTACTTATTAAGTAGCTATTTAAAGTTTTATCATTCCAAGCTTCTCTTAAATTATGTAGCACTATAACGTATTTATCATAAATCGTATCAACTGAAAATTTTTTAATTTCACCCATTTTTCGATATTTTCGTAAATATTTTTCAGGAATGTTGTTTGGTGTTCCTTCAAATGTTAATATTGGTTTATGTTTTTTTCTAAAAGAATTTGAATATTGATTACAGTTATAATCATCCCTTAATTTAGTTTTAATTCTTCTTATTTTCATAAATAATTCTTTTTGCTCTTTTGGAACAAAAGCCCAATTTTCATCTTTTTCCCAATTGTCAATATTAAATTTTCCAATTTCAGTTAAACATTCAACTAAATTACCAGATTTTGATTTCAAGGTAAAATCTTCACTACTAAGGAAAACTGTAAAATATCCATTACTTTTTTTAGTGCGTTCTTTTGTATATGATAGAATTAAGTTATTAATATCTACTCCTTTAAAAATAAGATACTCCCTAAAATCGATGATTTTTATTAAATTTACTTGTTCCTTAAGAAATTTTTTTAAATAATTTGCATATGCGGATTCTAACCAATACCGTGAAGTAATAAAAGTGAAATGTCCGCCTGGTCGTAGTAATTCATAACTGCGCACAATAAAATCATAATATATATCTCCTTGACCATGATGATATTTTTTTAAAATCCCGAGTTTTCCAATAATATTTTGTTCTAACTTTGGAGCAGAAGTAATTCGAAAATATGGTGGATTTCCAATAATTAAATCAAATCCGTTATTTTTTTCAAAAACTTCTGAAAATTCCATGATCCAATGAAATACATTGAGATCTAAAATTTCAGCTTTAATAATTTTTAGTTTTTCCTTTTCTAGTTCATTAATTATAGCTTTATTTAAATTGCCATTAAAAATATTCGTAATTTCATCAATTTCATTCTTAACAATCTTGTGTTCTGAGGGATTTTTTAGAGAATAATAATTTTTTATTAAAGTAACTCTTTTTAAAAAATTTTTTATCAATTCTGCTTTAGTTTGCCAAGAACTAATGTCCTCTTTATCGATTTTAATTGTTTCTATATTAGTATATCCAATTAATGAATTTCCTTTTCTTATATTAAAATCTATATTTGGTAGCGGCTCTTCATCTCCTTTTTGAATTATCCATAACCATAATCTTAATTTACAAATATCTATAGCAACTTCTTTAATATCTACTCCATATAAATTTCCTTGAATAATCTCCTTTTTAATCTTAGTATCAGTTTCGTTTATGTCTAATTTTTTATATATTTTTTTTCTTATATGAAAAAGTTTATTTCCACAACTTAAGAGAAATGCACCAGATCCAACTGCAGGATCACAAATTTTTATATTTTTTATAATAGCATCAAAAATTTTTTTAAGGACTAGATCATTGAAATTAAAAATATCATTAAAATGCTCAATATACTTCCATTGAGCATCATGTTTCTTTTTTAAAAAATCAATTATTTTTTCTTTTAGGTAATTCTCTATAATATCATTTGCCATAAATTCGGTTATTATTTGTGGAGTATAAAATACCCCACTTTCTTTTCTATCTTCAATAGTTTTTTCCAAAATGTGACCTAAAATTTCAGGATCAATAGTATTATCAATATAATAATTATTTTCATTATATTCATATTCTTTTTTAAAATGGAATGTTCTCAGAAATTCTATTGCATCAACATATGCATCCTTGCGAATTTTTAGACCTTTGTAATCAATAGGTTTTTTTCTAAATAAACCTCCATTCAAAAAAGGAATTTCTTTATAATTTTTTGGGATATTCTCTCTCTCTTTTGGAGGTGTATTTAAGGTTTCAAAAAATAATTGATTAATACGATTATAAAAATCCTCTGGATTAATACCTTTTAAAAAATTAAGAATATCCTCCTTTATTATACCATATTCCGTTAAAATCCTTATAAAAATAAGGCGAGTAAAATTAATTCTAATAAATTTTTCCTTTTCTTCTTTCGATGATGTATTTAATACATTATTAAATAAACAATTCTGCTTAGAAATTACTCTTCTTTTATTATTTTTATCAATATATTCTCCTCCGTGAATTAAAGCTACATACCAATTATAAAATTTTTCTGTAATATCGATACTCTCTTCAAGAGGCGGTTTAAATGCTTTTTTAACATTATAGATATTTTCCATTAATTTTAATGCGCCTTTAACAGTGAGATCATGTTCAATAACTCTAATTTCATCTCTCATTTGTTGAGTTGTTATAAGAATCCAATCCTTTCCATTTGTAACTAGTGCATCATTATATTGACCAATGCTTATATCAGAAATCCAAACTTTAGCTTGGTTCACTCCATGTTCTTTCTTTGCCCTCAAATCCTCATTGAAAGGCTCCCATTCAATTAATATATTTTTATTGACTTTTAAATCCCTTGATCCAATAAAAGCATCTGGTTTTTTGAGTCTTCCTAAACTGGTTTTTTTATGAATTTCAGCTTCAAAATCAATAAACGGAAGAAATTTTTGAATCAATGGCTCTATTTTTCTTTTAGTGTATGGTTCGGGATCACTTTCTACTCTTAAATAATGTGATTTCAATGCCTTTCCATTTTTAATTTTTTCTTTATATTCTCTTTTAACTTTTTCTAATATTGCATCTTGAAAATTAGTTAAAATCTGTTCATTAGAAAGAATTTCATAATTAACTATTGCAGTAGTCATCCACTTTTACCTAGTTTTGTTCATTTTTTAGGAAAAATATCTTTAAAAAGATTTTACTTTCTTGTATATTATACTCTTTACATCATGTAAAAAAATGAATAATATTCATGTGATAAAATTCTAAAAAATAATTCTAACCCTATAAAAGAATTAAATACAATTCGAATAAATTAAATATTATGCTAAGAGAAGAACGGTTAAATAAGAATTTCTTGGATGAGTTCCAAGATTACGATTTTTCAAAAATAAAAGAAAATAAAATCTTTTTAGTAGGTTCCATGCGATTTAAGGATTATTTTATTAAGATCGAGTCAATTTTACAAATTAATTACAAAAAACTTGTCGAAATCTGTTCGGTTGACGGATTATTAAATAAAGAAAGATTTTCAGTTGAAGAATGGGACAAACTTCAAGAGGTTGCCCTAAGGAAACTACACGATCAAGACGCAATTTTAGTACTTGATGTCAATAAATATATTGGGGATCAATCAAGAGAAGAAATTGAATATTTTCAAGTAAAACTAAAAAAGCCAGTATATTATTTTTCCAAACTTAAATTAAATTAATTTTTAATTTTCTTTTTATCAAGGAATCTCCGTCTATTCAATAAATAAGTCCCTTAAAAATCAATAATTTGGTGAAGTCGAGATATTTTAAAGGATAGATTAAATTTTAGACTTAAGT
>Ga0114919_10002807_pt1 | contig 14055 bp, 21 predicted proteins | sample BlataG_FD_88682 | JGI IMG/M metagenome (GOLD analysis project Ga0114919, IMG submission 88682) | Deep subsurface microbial communities from Black Sea to uncover new lineages of life (NeLLi) - Black_00105 metaG | ecosystem: Environmental > Aquatic > Marine > Oceanic > Sediment | place: Atlantic... | reverse complement strand
TGCGCCCGCTTGTGAAACTCCTCACAAGTCCGGTCGGCAGGAGGGAGTGCCACGCATACGTATTACACGCATCTATACCTAAGTGAGAGTCCCTTTGTGATAGCTTTCACGCTGCTGTGTGATAGTGCTCACAAGAGAAATGTTGACAACATCTTGTGTCTCTGATAGAGTGAGTGTGGTACAGGGTGAGCGATGGAAATCCCGCCACGAGATGGTCCACTGACAGCCTTCCCCTGTACCAGGGGGCCGGATGCGATGTTGACCTCATGCCCATCTGCTCGGAGTATGGGACAGCGTCCGGCCCCTCATTCTAAGGGGGTAGCAAATGGTAACAACAGTCGTGGTCAAGATGACAATTGAGTGTCCCTATTGCGGTAAAGTGTTAACTGTTTCCACTGACCCGAGGCAAGGACAGGCGGCGGCACTCATTCTATGGGGCCGTCTCGTTGACCACTGTGTAGAGCGCCATCCTGAATAGCCATTACCTGCTCGGAGCGGGCCTTCTCCTGTTGAAAGGGGGTAACGTGCCAGACGAGAAGAGGAAGGTACCGTTGAAGTCGAAGCGCGAGCGTTTCCAATCGCTTGCACCCAAGCGAACAGAGGGGGCGATTAAGGCCCTTCGCATCCTCGGTAACTGCTTTAACCCTGCGGGGTACGAGTGGACCGAGGAGGAGTCGGCTCAGGTTATGGGGGCCGTTGTCGATGCTCTAGAGAGCTTGCGTGATGCTGTGACGAGGCAGAAGGCAGCCGGCAGGCAGGCTTTTCAGTTTCGTAAGTAGGTTGACCAATGGCCCGCTCCGAGCAAACCTTTACCCCCTGGATTCTTGACAAAGACCGCGTGAATGGCCTCTTGGACGTTTACGATGAATGGTGTGCCTTTTACAGTAACGAACCTTCCCCCTGGCACGATTGGCTGATTAACAGGGTAAAGAGGAAGTTAGGATGATAGACCGCTATGCACTTGTTGTAGGCTTTTGCCTCTTTGCTATCATCGCCTTACAGCTATTAATCCTCGCATCCTTTCTGTTAGACTAGGAGCTTGTAACTTATGGCTGATAAGATAGGCCACTTTTGGTTCAATGACGCCTATGTTTACATCATAAGGACCGCTGCGAGACGGTTAGAGCTTAATGAGTTTGTTGCTCTGGCGGTCCCGATAGCGGAAAGTGGTTATGACGCTTGGGCGGTAGGTGATTGTCAGGGTCAGCCGACAAGGTACGTTTACGGGCAACGTTATGACTTGCCCTATTTCCCTCAACACGGGGCATATTGCTCTAGTTATGGGCTTTATCAGGTAAACATGGCAGGGGGTATTGGTAGTGACCTTTATCCCGAATGGTGGCGGGTGCTTAGCATCTTTGAGAACGTAAATCTCGCAACCCGCTCACTGGCGGCAGCAGTTGAGCGTTGCGGTTGGCCTACCGCTGACCCGATGGAAGGTTACTGCTGCGTAATGCGTTATGCGGGGTTTCCTGGGGACGTGGGATGCTTAGACGCTCGTATTCAAGCTCACTGGCGAAACTTTCTCAACTTAGTATTCAATGAAGATGGCTCTTGGGCTACGCTTCCACCCTATGACCCGCCTAGCGATTTGGCTCAGCCGAAGCCGTGGTGGGTTTGTGAGGTTGAGCCTAGAGTGCTGCCTGAATTTATGGGCTGGTGCCCAGAACCAGGTAGAGTTTCCCTTTGGATAGGGATAGCTCCGCCTGGGAGTGGTATTACATCGCCGCCGGTAGGTCTAACAGAGTGGGATATAAACACGCCGGTTACTATTCGAGCGATTCCGGCAGCGGATTACATTTTTGACCATTGGAGCGGGGATGCTAGTGGTACTGACCCCATTATTACCATTAGCATGAATGTTAACAAGAGTATAACCGCCAATTTTCGCTATGTTTCGCCGGAGCCTGGGCGGTTTACCCTCCATATGACGGTTGACCCCCCTGGCAGTGGTCGAACCGAGCCGCCAGAGGGGGACAGTGTGCATGATGCTGGTAACGTTGTCATGTGTTCTGCTTTTCCCTATAAACCCTTTGAGTTTGACTATTGGAGTGGTAATGCTACGGGTACGGCTGCATTTACCACTATACTTATGGACCGTAACAAGAGCGTGGTAGCAAACTTTAAACCCAAAGAGCCCGTGCCTGATACCCCTATCCCTACAACGCTAGAGGGAATTAGGGACGAGCTTAGGAGGATAGAGCAACCCTGGAAGGAAAGGGTGTAATGGAGCTAAAATATACTCTCTTGGCTGTGCCTCTACTAATAGCACCTATGCAGTGCTGTCCGAGGGAAGCTGTTAACTGTCTTGATGAGGTCAATGCTCTTAGGAGAGCTAACGGAGTGGCCGAGCTACTGCTAGACGGTGCTCTTATTACTATAGCGGCGGCGAGGCTTTTGGCGGTCATGGAGAGTTTTGACCATGAGGGCTCAGGGTTATACGCCCATGATGCTTTTTACCGTGGCGAGTGTCTGTGTAGAACGCCTGAGAAAAAGGCAGTAGAGGCATGTATTTTCGGTTGGTGCAGCAGTCCGCCCCATTGGAATATGCTAATGGACTCTCGTTGGACCAAAGCTGGTATCGCTGCCGCCAAAGACGGTGAAGGCCGGATGTATTTTGTCCTTTGGCTAGAGGAGTAGTATTGAACAGTGGTCCCCAAGCCGTCAGAGCTTGTAAAGAGTAGAAGGGGGTAATATCTTGGTAACTGATGCAGAAAGGGAGTCTATTGCTAGACGGGCTGGCGCAAGGCAGCGGGTTGGCGAGGTTGTAGGCGGTAAGCAGTTTGATGTTGGTGAGCAAAAGGAGCTTAACAGCATCCTGGGAACCGACTACATCGTTGTCGATTACGCTGACCGCAAGGGGCGTTTCGGCAAGTGGGTTGTAATCCTGCTCCAAGACCCTGAGACGGGGGAGCAGTTTACCACTGCAACTGGTGGCATGGTGGTAGTAGCGAAGCTGGAGGAACTTCGGGAGAAAAACAGCTTTCCCATCATGGGCCAGTTTACCGCCACTATGGGTGAGCAGGGGGAGTATTTCGACTTAGTGTGACCTGGAAACGGCGGATGGCTCCACAAACTAGAACACGGCAGTGGATTCGCCGCAAGTGGCTCCATGCAGAGGGAGCCATTGAGACGGCACAAGCTCACCTGCTAGATGTCAGGGGGCATTATGTTGACAATTACCCCCAGCATCTAGAGCTTGTGGATGCTAACCTTACCATCCTCGAACAGGTCAAGGGATTTCTCAGAGAAGCACGCTCTAAGGTTTAGCCGTGGTAACTGGTATAACGAGAGCGGCTTGGGGACCGCTTTTAACATCGGCTCAAAGGCAAGGTTGGACCTTTGCTCGTGCCTTTACAACAGGCCGAGCTATGGGGCTCTCTACTTACCGCCGAGCCGTAATGCTCGGAGACTGGCGGGTAGCTAGGGGGATAAGGGTAAGCCGCTCTATGATAGAATCCCTGTCCAGGACTGAAATTGTCCCTACGGCTTGGCTTGGCGAGGCCCCCGAAGGCCAGAGGGGGGTTTACCGCTACATAGTGGAAATGAGAGGGCGCAACCTGCAAACGGGGGAACCTGTTTATAGGGCTTTGGCGATAGAATCTGAGACTCCCTTTACAAGAGGACAGATAGAGGAGACAGCTTGGGAGAAATGGGGCGGCACCTATGAGGGGGCCGAAGATTTCTATGAGGGGGTTACGCTCTTTAGCGGTAGTGTAAAGTAGAGCCTGCAAGGATGCCCCGCGAACGTCATTTACACTCCTTAAAGCACAACAAAACGACAACGCTCCCTAACGAGTTTATCTTCTTTGATACAGAGACAAAGGGCGAGAAGATAAGCGATAATGCAGAGGAGCATACCCTATGGTTCGGTTGTGCTCGTTTCCTTCGTCTCCGCAACGATTCCGCCGAAGGGACGAGGGAGGATTTCGTCTTTTACGAGCCCTCAGAGTTTTGGGATTGGCTTGATGAAAAGGCTCGCAGCCATCAAAGGATATGGCTCTTTGCTCACAATAGCGCCTACGATTTCAGAGTCTTAAAGGGCTTTACCACGTTACCCCTACGGGGCTGGACAATGAGACGCCCTATCTTTGACCACGGGCGTTTCCTCGTTACCTGGCGAAAGGGGCGCACCACTTTAACTTTCTCCGATACGATGAACTATTTTCCTATGGCTCTGCAAAAGTTAGGGGAGTCAATAGGAGAACACAAGCTCCCTATGCCCCCTAAAGAGGCCCCTTTTGAGACGTGGCTTTTCTACTGTTGGCAGGACGTTAATGTAATAGAGAAAACAATCCTCTCACTCAGGGAGTTTATCAGTAGCGAAGATTTAGGGACTTGGGGAGTAACGTCGGCGCGTCAGGCCATGAATGCTTACACACACCGCTTTATGAAGCACAAGATATTTGTCCACAACATAGAGTCAGCATCCGAGTTAGAGTTAGCCTGCTATCATGGTGGCAGGGTAGAGGCTTTTAGGCTTGGTGAGATACCCTGGTCGCCGGTCTATAAGTTGGACGTTAACTCAATGTACCCTTATGTAATGGCTCTAAACGAGTATCCCAGGGCGGTAATGGACTATGTTGCGGGTGTATCTCCTTCCGCTTTAGCACCCTACATGGAACGGTATTCCGTTCTTGGCCTATGTCAGCTTGAGACTGACGAGCCAGTGTATGCAACCTATATAAACAAGAAACTTTGTTTTCCTGTTGGTCGCTTTCTCTGTTTCCTTACTCACGGTGAGATAGAGTATGCTCTGGAGAAAGGTCATCTAAAGAGGTTAATAGAGGGGTATTACTATGAAAAAGCACCCCTCTTTAGTGAGTTTGTTTCCTACTTCTATGATAAGCGGCAGCAGTATGGACGAGATGGTAATTTACCCTTTCAAATGTTCTGTAAGATGGTAATGAACAGCCTCTATGGTAAGTTTGGACAGCGTGTCCCTGCCAGTGAGGTTGTAGGAGAGGCAGACCCCTCTCTAATGAAGATTGTGCAGGTGTTTGATGTTGAAACTGGCGAATCATGGAAAGAGATTACTATCGGAGGTCTTGTCTATAAAGAAGGAGAACGAACATTATCTTTTAACTCTTTCCCTGCCATTTCAGCGACGGTTACGGGCTATGCTCGTATATCACTCTGGCGACTTATCAAACTTGCAGGTACATCAAACGTGGCATATTGCGACACTGACTCTCTCCTGGTATCACCGGAAGGATACGAAAATCTCCAACCCCTCATCGACCCCCAAAGGCTAGGCGCTCTCAAGGTAGAGTCACTCGCTGACCATGCGAGTATTCAGGGGCTCAAGGATTATACCGTTGGCGATGTGAGACACATTAAGGGTGTCCGCCCCACTGATATAGAGGTTCGCCCAGGAGTCTTTGAAACTCAACAGGTGCCAGGGATACGTAACGGGTTATGGAAAGGGGATGCAGAGAAAGTCGTATTTATACGACTATTAAAGCATCTTACCAGAGACTATGACAAGGGCGATGTTCATTCGGATGGGACTATTACTCCGTTTGTGCTAAGCGAGGGAGCGTAATGCCAGTCAAGATACTGTATTGCTTTAAATGCTGCCGGAAAACCTACCATACGCGGGTAGGAGTTATAATGTACCAATGCATTAGTTGCCTTACGGCTAGGTCCGCTTAGCTATTTCCCCTTCTCTTTGGTCGCTGCCAGTCCAGTTTTGAGTATTTTACGCATCGCTTCTTTGACCTTTAGAAGCGCGTCCTTTTCACTCTCCACTTTCCCCTCCCTTCTCCTCTTTGAACGCTTGCATATGATAGCCGATTTCCGGCTCCCTGAATCCTATCGTCTCCAGGTAGCTCCTGGCCGCCGTTTCGTCAACTATGTCCAGAAGGAACCAGCGTTCAATTGTCTTAATGGTGGGCATACGAGGAGCTATTTCCTCCGGTGTAGGTGTCCACTCGTGAATGAATAGACCGATTTCCTTATCCCCATACCCGTATGCCTTGAGATAAACCTCTGCTTCCCCGATGCTGATTAGCTCGGCTAGATACCAAGTTTGAACCTGCTTGATAGGCGGCAGCTTTTCAAGAGCGGGGGCCAGGTCCGTTGCTTCTTGTATAAGAAGGTCAATCTCCGAGTCACCGTATCGTGCTTCTTTAAGGTAGCTCCTGGCCGTCCCTTCATCGATTAGACCCCTAACGAGCCACCTTAGCGTAGTGCCAGCCGTGGGAGCCTTTTCCTGTTCAATAAGGTAGAGGTCTATGAGAGTATCACTGTAACCCATAGTGGAGAGATATTGTTTAGCATCCGGCTCGTCAAGTAGCCCATCGTGAAACCACCTAACAACATCTTCCCTTGTTGGTAGTGTCTCTTTTACGGTGTCTTTCAGTTGCTCCCTTTCAATTATCAAGTCCTGCTGCTCAGCCGGCAGGTTAAGCTGACCAAGGATACCGCGAAGCTCGTTAACGTCAATATCTCCCGCTCGGTAGCGTGTAATGCTCAGGTTAATCTTAAACTTGGTGAGGGCGTCAGCCTTCTTAACATCCTCTAGGGCGATGTAAAAGTCAGCCTCGTCTTCGCTGTATCCCATTTCCACTAGAGCATTATGTGTAGGTTTTGGCTCTAGTATACCCTCACGGTATCCCCTCAAAAGCTCAGCCTTTGTCAAATCGCGCTCTGCCGATTTACCAAAGAGAAGGGTAAAGGCCGTCATATTCTCGGCCTTTTCATCGTCATAGCCCAGGTCAAGATAGGACCGCTTGACGGCTGCCTCGTCCAGCACCCCCACTCCGTACATACGTCTTACGTCAACGCGGGAATAGGGACGGTAAGCAACAGCGGTTATCTTATCTCTCCAATAGGGCATTACGTCAAGGGTCCGCAGCAGAGTAGCTAATTCCTCGTCAGTGATAATCCCCCTATGGAGCATTTCAAAGGCCATTGTAATAGAAGGTAGCTCCCAGTGAGCCGCCCAAAAGTTTTTTGCCCACTCCTCTGATACACCTACCCTCTCGGCCCACTCTGCAAACTCCGGCGGAAAGTCAGCATGTAGCTGATATTGTTCAACAATCTCAGGGGTAAATGCCTCTCTTACTGCCATCCTCACAAGGTCCGGCAGGGCTGGTATGTAGTGGGCGAGCGTTTTCAGGATATTGATTTCGTCCTCTGGAAACCCAAGCTCAGCCAGCTTATCGTCAATGCCCCCTTCCATCGACTCGCCACGGAGCCACATTCTAATATACTCGTCAGGAGCATTACGGGGGCGGCGAGCCTCGATTATTCTATCCGCCCATTCCCCACTAAACCCATTCTTACTAAGCTCATTCTTTGCAATTTGGGGTTCTATTTGACCCCTGTAAAGCTGCAAGATAAGCTCGTCAGGGGGTATAACGTCAGCAGGATACTTTGCTTGTGACTCAGCAACAAATATCTGTGACCAGTAACCCACCATACCAAAGCCGATAGCGGCGATAAACCCTATTGCCCTGGAAAGCTGAATGATAAGGTCTTCCAACATACCAGGGGAGCCGCGTTCAGGGAAAAACTCTCCAGGGTAGAGCTTTCTCCCTAGCTTATTTTCCACAACCTCTTGGAGTCTATCTGCCGCCCATTCAGTAGGGGCCTTCAAGATAAAGAGGATACCTTCTGCGATAGCGGTCCCTATGTTAACAAACGCTTCCCCTAACTCAGAGAGAACGTCAGAAACCCAGCCTACAAGAGTATTCTTGACCTTAACGCCTAGTCCTGGGCTTGGCATTACTCGTCCCCCCAAACGTAATCAAGGATGCTTTCTCCCAGGTCAACGATAGGCTGAGCTATCGTTTCCACTATCGCCCCTGCAATTTCCAAGAGGAAAAGGATAAAGTCTTTACCGGCTTCTTGTATCCTAGCGAGTATGTCCCAGCCGATAATCTCTAGGAGAGATGTAGGTAAAGAGCTTAACCCTTCCAGCCATCCCCATGCCCACTCTGTTAGGTCCAGAACAGTGTCTTTGAGCCATTCTGCGTTCCAGAGTAACCAGTCTTCTAGGAAACCGCCGATGCCCGCCAAGCGGGGCCATACATGCTCAACGAACCGCTCCCAAAGCCAATCTGTGCTTTCAAGAAGCTCGTTAACTGCTGATATTGCCAGCAGTTTAACCGTGTCAAATGACCATCCTAGAACGTCAAACGCTCTTAGCAGAGCATCCCTGATAGCAGCGACAAAATCATCGCCATGTGATACTGACATCGCCAGTATGTACCTGAGCCCATCGAACACCTTTACAATGATATTCTCCCAGGTCCATAGTGGTATATCAAAGAGCTTTGCTAACCACTCCCCTATCTCGTCAATATGTAGTATATGAAAGGCCAGCTCGTGAATTAGTCCTGTCCAGGAGGAAATATCACTGAGGAATTCCAGCAGGTCAATTAGCTTACCAATTACCCCATTTAGCTTTCCGATAAGCCAACCTGCTATACCTGAAAGGAAACCAGGGATAGTATCTCGGATGCTCTCAAGTAAATCGAGAACGTCCTCAACCCAAGAGAGCAGGGTACGAAGGTATATCAATTTACTACCTTAGCGTAGAAAGCTCTACCACTACCCTTTCGTATTCCGCCAGAGCTTCCCTTATCTTGGCAATAGCCGCCAAGATTTGCTCGTCGTCTATATCGTCAACGATAACCCTAATGATTGCTCTCTTTGCCATTTCGACCCCCTTTCAGCAGGTCCAGAAAGTCCTTTACTCGGTTTCCTGTAACAGCGGCAATTGCCGCCACTACGAGGGAAAAGTACCAGCCGTTAACGTTCTGATAAAGGGCATATCCTTCCAACAGTGTGAGACAGAGAACAGTGACGATAATGGTAAGAGATACACCCTTCATACTTTGCTCCCTATATCTCACTCTGAGTAACGATAATATCATCAACATAGAGGGTAGCAGTTACTCCCCCTGGACCTTCGGCGTAGATGAACAACTCAACAGAAGGGTAAGTGGGGTCCGTATCCTCGTTAACGCTATAAGGGGAAAGGTCTACCTCTTGACTGTCCAGCAAACCACGAACATAGACCTTGTTAACAGGGTCTACCACGAGCTTTAAGGTATGAAAACACTGGGCCTCCTCGTACAAATCCTCCGTGTCCAGCACCTTTGTCCAGTCAGGGGTATCGTCCATTATTTGTAGCTCATCGCTGGCCCTAACCCATTGAATTGCAAACCAGAGCCTCTTTGTGCCATCGAATACCCTAAACCTCAACATAAAATTGGTGAGGGTGCCAGGTACAGCGAAGCTAATCTCAAGTCCCATCTTTGATAGAGTAGGATAACCTAGAAACTTAGTCATATATGAGTAATAAGGAGAGGTTGAACCGGCCACGATACGCGCCGAGAATTGACCGCTACGGGCGGTGGCAGCACTCAGGTCAACGGCGGCCCCATCTCCGCCCTCAAAGGTGTCCCACCTACTCAACCCATCCTTAAAGGTGTCAATGAAGATAACATCACCACGCCGGTCAAAGGACATAGGCGAACCAAGACGAGCCGCTAACTCGTCAAGGTCACTCCACTCATGCACAGCGTGCTTTGCTTGTGCTTTCTGCCAGATAGGTTTACCGTGGGGCATTGTTCTACCAGCCTCGCACCCAGTCCCAAAAATGCCGTACCAGAGTAGCTTTCTCTGACTCCATTACTGCAAACCTGAAATAGATAGTCCAGGGGTAAGTATCATCGTCACTATACCCCTCTAATGTGAGCGTCCAGGGTGTACCAGCCAAGTCGTAATCCTCATCCCACTCCACCGTTTCCCCGCTCGCTATAATCCACTCGTCAGGGTTTGTAGGCCATACAATATGCTCAAAGTCCCTTACCCTAACCCCTACCAATCCCATACACCCTGGCGGAAAAAGTATCTCAACCTCAGTGACCTTTCCTGCCGTGCATACCAGCTGAACACTAGCAGGTTCATCTTTACCTGTATTCTTAGGAATGGTGAGAGGTTTGACGTACAGCATTTAGGGTAACTTCCACATGTTGAACGTCACAGCGTCAAAAGTCACTGGACCGCCCCCTGATGCTCTCATACGGCAGGAAAGCCTCTCTCCACTAGCTATATAGAACGGTCCTAGAGGCCAGATATAGTGAAAGGGAGACGCCCAAAAGAGGTTTCCTGCTCGTGGGCACGCAAAACGAGACTGAATAATCTCACTGTCAACGGCTCCGATAGCAACATCTCCCTGATAGTGCATCCCAAAGCCAACGGCGGGCATCTCGTAGGGAACCTGTATCCCGAATACCAGATAATCGCCGTCCGCTGTGGCATTACCATTGAAATTACAGGTAGTCCATGCGCCATTAGTCCAGGCAACAGCGCCCGTTGCAACGCTCGCATAATCAGTAAATTCATGCTCGACGGCAAGTTGACCCTTTAAAAGCTCGTCTGTATCGATACCTAGTGTCTGTATGTTCCAGGCGGTACGGTCATAACCCACTCCATAGAGAGCGGCATTATAGTTACCGTTAGCGTCCAGAACAGCGGAGCGCCACGCTAGGTCAGTGTTTGCGGCAAGCTCACACGGAGCCATCCTATGATGTACGTCAGCAAGCCCAAGTCCAATAGCTGCTGTTCCAGCACCAGGGTTAGCAAGCGAAGTAACAGCCGCTCCCCCATAACGGAAACGGTCTATCAACGTTGGTGGTGCAGCGGGTAGCCCCGTACCAATTTCAACGCGCCCTACACGAGTAAGAAAACTAGTTGCAGCAGCAGCAAGACTCATTCCAACACGAAAGCCAATAACCGCACCAGCGAAGATAAGAGCGTTTCCACCAAATTGAGCCGCTGTGCAGAAGGCGAGCCATGCGTTCAGAGTATCGGTATTGCCGGAAACGGCCTGCCCAGCGTTTGCACTATCCGGTAACAATATTTCAGGGAAATCACGACGTACAACGCTTATTCGCTCCCCTGTTACCGCTGCGGCACCTACGGCGGACTTACTTCTAATGAGAGGAGTTACCATTTAGGCTACCCAAAGAGCAGAAATACCCTCACCGTCAACCTCTGAATCGAGGTAGAAGCGGTTAAGGTTATCAATTGCAATATCAATGCTCTCACCAGGCTCTAAGATACGCCCGTTAGTAGCATCAACAGAGCTATCACCCAGATACATCTTACCCGTATTATCAGCCTTCGCCGCTATCGAAACGGCTTTACAGGCTATATTAGCAAGTTGAACCCTCGTCCCCGCCGTTGTTACTGTTTTATGACCGTTTCCTACCGACGTAGGGACGAAAGGAGTTATCACATTGACCCTTAGCTCATCAGTGTGAACATCAGCAAGCGCCCCTCTCAGGTCGTCAATAAGCTCTACTGCTGTCTTTATAGCAGCAAGGTTTCCGCCAGCCTCTAACGCCCTCGTGCTTAGAGCAACGTCGAGCTTAGCGAGAACAGCAGCGAGTGTAGTTTGTGTTGCAGCGCCAGCAGGCAGAGCCGATGTAATAACATCGACCTGAATGTGACCAGCCGAATCGATTAGGGCGGGTCGATAGGTTCGACCGTCTATCTTAACGGTCCAGCCTACCGTCTCAGAGAAAAAAGGGACTATGAGGATGGTGTTACCCCCTTTTATGACGCAATAGGCGGGAAGGGTCGGTAGATTACATCTACCTCGTCAACGTGAGAGGTAAAGTCAATGAAAATACCCCGCTCACAGGGTATAGCGTCAGGGAGCATAACCCGATTCGTCTCCTCCTCTAACCCCCAAACCCTAAAGAGCTTTCTACCTGTAACGATGCCCTGCCCCTCATAAATAGTGGCGTTACCCCCGTCCGATGATGCAGTTATCAACACACCTAAGAGATAAGCAGGGTCTCTCGTAGCAGGGCCGCTTGCCGTCAGCGGAATGATTGAAGCATCTTCCATGATTTCCTCCGTAGGGGCGCAAGGCTTTGCGCCCTTACTGTGGGGGGATAGCCCCACCACCAAAGCTATCCCCCCAGGCGTCAACAGAGGCCCCCAAAGCCCCTAATACCCCGCCTAGTACCTTACGAACCTGTCCAGAGCCACGGTGTTTGCGCCGTCTACCGCATCCGCGTGTTCTCTGGTGTGAATGTTTAGCTCAACCGAGGCTCTTGCCCTGGGGTCGAGCCAACTGGCCGGATTCTTGTCGTGGTCAAAGCGGAAAAGGGCCGTCTCAAAGGGAGCGAGCCCCTTAAAGATAAACCCTATGGGACTATCTGCCTCGTAAGTTTCCGGCTTCTGTGTAAAGCTGGTACGCCCCGTTTCCATCGTGGGAATGGTAGCAGCACCCGCTCCGTCCTGAGAACCGGCACCCCAAGCACCGCCCAGGACATACCCCAGGTCTACACGAACACCCTTATCAGCGGTCATGTAGTGGCTTCCTGTTACGATATACTCCTTGCCGAAGTCAAGGAAGTTATCTCGTATCAGGTCTTCGATGCTCCCATCCCACAAGAGAATCTGGCCGGTGTCAAGCGCCAGCTTTACATCATCCATGAGGTTGTGCATACCCGTCTTTTCGACGTAGCTGCCATCAACCGCAGGGACGGCCTGGAGACATACCCGCCGAATGGGATACTCGACGGGAAGGACAAGGTACTTTGTCTCATCCGAGACAGTCGCCCAGCTTCTCCATTCCTCTGTCCGCATGTAGCCGCCGAGAGCCGGTGTGGTTGCCTCTCGCAACCAGTAGGCTACAACAGTCAGGCCGAGGCCGGAGAAATCGGTAGCCTCCGCGCTGTTTGTAATCCTAAGCTCCACGTCCTTGAACCGTGCCAGGTCAAGAACCATCTCAGGGTCAAACAGGTGTCTACCGAAGTTGATTAGGACGTACTCGGATTGCATGTTCGTGGCATAGTTGCGCCATGCGCCAGGAGGTATCACCCCCTGGTCATAGGTTGCAAACGCCTGACAGAGATAGCCTGAGAGCGACTTACAGACGGTTGAGCCGTTCAGCCTCACCTCTATCTTGTCCAGAAAGTCGACGATGCGCCAGTCACCACCACCCTGCCCCAATCCGGTTATCTCACGGCCCGTAATCCGCAGGAGAAGCGACCCTAGCAGGCCGTGGTCGGGTAGGTCTAGCCGGTACGTCCCATCGAGAGTCATGGAAATACCGGACCTGATTATCTCTCGCTGCCAGAAGGCCATAGTTTAATCCTTGCCCTTCTTGCGGGGTTTCACCTTCCCCCTAAGCTCCGCCAGAAGCTCATCATGGGGGAAAGGGTTTGTCTCCCCGTTTTCGCTATGCCAGTAGCGTTTCACCCTTTCGAGGTCCGCTATCTGGCCCTTGACGTCCTCTGCCATTTGCCCTTATACCCCCTATTCTGTTACCGTTACCCCTCTACCGCCGCTGGAATTCGGCCATCCGGCGGATGTAGTGAGTCATGCGGCTGATGCTATCCTCCAGGGTAACATCAGGCATCGCCTCAAGCTCCGACTGAACGCCGGAGATGTAAGGCAAAACCTCCGCGAAAAACTCACGCATCTTAGGCTGTGCTCCAGACACGCCCGCCGCGATGCGACCCAGCCCCTTGTCCAGCGTCATACGCTGCCAGGTGGGAAGGTCGATGCGCTGGAGGCCACGCTGCCACTTACCAGAGTCGATAGCAGCGTTGATGCCCGCTCGCATCTTGTCCGCTTTGGCCGCTGCTAATGCTGTGGGGGATTCTGTGACAGCAGTAACACCACGTCGAATATCCTCCGTGGCACCTGAGAGCCGCCGTCCCCACTTCTCGGCGGCCTGTGACGGGTCTACCCTTACCCTTCGGGCCATAGCACTAACTCCTTTCTTTCCAACACAAAATCCGGTACTATGGGGGTAGACCCCTTTGGAGGGGAAGGGGGTAACTCACCACCCCACCATCGGGAAAGCTACCCCCTTAGTGAAAGAATACACTAAGTCCAGGGCCTTGTCAAGCCCTCTCTGACATCAATTCAGAGGGAAATGGTTGGCTCTCTCCCGAATTAAAGAGATGGCGGGAAAAGGTCAGGATACTTACTCCAAAGAGAGCTGTCAGTTTGCGAGCCAAGGCCCCGTCAGCGCCCCACTTGTGACGGGCATCACAAGCGGGCGCAGGGAGG
>Ga0114919_10002806_pt1 | contig 14058 bp, 26 predicted proteins | sample BlataG_FD_88682 | JGI IMG/M metagenome (GOLD analysis project Ga0114919, IMG submission 88682) | Deep subsurface microbial communities from Black Sea to uncover new lineages of life (NeLLi) - Black_00105 metaG | ecosystem: Environmental > Aquatic > Marine > Oceanic > Sediment | place: Atlantic... | reverse complement strand
TTGAGCTGATCACACCGATCGCGCTCGAGAAGGAGCTGCGGTTCGCGATCCGCGAGGGCGGCCACACCGTCGGCGCAGGCGTCATCACCGAGATCAGCGAGTACTCACTTAAGCGAGCAGAGGGAGAATAGCCACAGTTGGCTGGCCAGAAGATTAGAATACGATTGAAGGCCTATGAGCATGCGACCCTCGACCGATCGGCCGAGGAGATAGTGCGTACGGCCAAACGGACAGGGGCCCGTATCTCGGGACCGGTGCCGCTGCCTGTAAAGCGAACGGTGTACACCGTTCTTCGGGGTCCCCACGTGGATAAGAAATCACGTGAGCAGTTCGAGACGCGCGTGCACAAGCGCCTTATTGATATCTACGACTCCACACCCCAGACCGTGGACGCTCTGATGAAGCTGGAGCTGCCGGCCGGGGTTGATGTCGAGATCAAGGTCTGAGGTAAAGAGGAAACGATGAAAGGCCTGATCGGCAGGAAACTGGGTATGACCCAGGTGTTTGCCCCCGATGGGGAGGCCGTGCCTGTTACCGTACTGGAAGTCGCCAGCAATAAGGTTCTGCAGGTCAAGACGGCCGAGCGGGACGGCTACGAAGCGATCCAGGTCGGCTACGGACGCAAGAAACTCCACCGGGCCACCAGGGCAAACAGGAAAAGGGCGGAAGCTGCAGGTCTCGATTCCGCTCCGCTCCGGATCCGGGAGTTCCGTACCCCTGATGCCTCGCGGTTCAAGGTGGGCGATGAGATAGCGGTCGACTTCTTCCGGCCCGGCGACAAGGTGAAGGTGAGAGGAACCTCGAAGGGACGCGGTTTTACCGGTGCGATAAAGAGGCACGGCTTCGCGGGAGGTACCAGGAAATCTCACGGTGGGGGTCCCAGTCACCGTGGCGTCGGTTCGGTGGGAATGAGCGCAGATCCCGCGCACACGCCCAAAGGGCGCAAGCTTGCCGGGCAGTACGGTAACGGACAGGTCACGGCCAGGAATCTGCTCATAGTAGATGTAGATCCCGAGGAAGAGCTGCTCCTGGTGAAAGGTTCAGTTCCCGGGCCGATGAATGGTCTGGTCACCATAGAGCTGGTCGGAGAGGCACCGCGTTCATACCAAACAGGCAAAGACACTTCGGAAGAGGTCGAAGAAGAGTCAGAAGAGGAAAAGAGCGAGTAGGCCACCGATGGCTACACTGAAAGTATACGACGCAACAGGGAATCTGACCGGCGCTACCGTTGAGGTGGACGACAGGATCTTCTCGGCCGAGGGGGGCGACCATCTGCTCTACGAGGCGGTCACTTTTCATCTGGCCAACCGCAGGCAGGGTACCCATAAGACCAAGCAGCGGGCTGAGGTCAAAGGCGGTGGACGCAAGCCGTGGCGCCAGAAGGGGACCGGCCGGGCGCGAACCGGTACAATCCGGTCCCCCATATGGAGAGGCGGAGGCGTCACTTTCGGGCCGCAGCCGCGCGATTACCGCAAGAAAATGGGCGCCAAAACGTCCAGGCAGGCACGGATAGCCGCGCTTTCTGTGAAGTGCAGAGAGGAAGAGATATTTGCGACCGAGGCAGTGCGACCGACCGAGCCGAAGACCCGGCAGGTGGCCGACCTGTTAAGGGCGATGAACCTCGACGGCAAGAAGGTGCTGTGGCTGGTTTCTGAGAGCGACTCCAATCTTCGGCTGTCTGCCAGGAACCTGCCGCACTGTCGCACCCTGTTAGTGACCAATGCGAGTGCCTACGATATCGTCAACAGTGACGTGGTCCTGATCGAGAAGGAGGCTATCGGGCCCTTACAGGAGATGCTCCTGTGATGAAGGCCGCACAGGATGTCATCATCCGTCCTCTGATCACCGAGCGGGCGGCGACCTTAATGGAGCAGGAGAACAAGGTCGTCTTCCAGGTGGCCGTGGACGCAAACAAGAACGAGATACGGGAAGCTGTCGAGTCGCTTTTCGATGTGACGGTCAAGGCTGTTCGCACGATGAACGTGAAGGGCAAGTTGAAGCGGATGGGGCGGTTCGAGGGGCGTCGCGCCTCATGGAAGAAGGCGATCGTGACGCTGGCGGAAGGGGACACGCTCGACTTCTTCGAAGGAGCGTAACCGACAATGGGTCTGAAGAAGTACAAACCGACCACCGCCGGACAGCGGTTCATGAAAGTCAGCGACTTCGCGGAAATAACCGCCTCCAGCCCGTACAAGCCGCTGACTTCGGCCATACGCAAGAAAGGCGGGCGCAACCACCACGGCCGGATCACCGTGCGGCACAGGGAGGGTGGCCACAAGCGTCGGTATCGCATAATCGATTTCAAGAGGAGTAAGCACGACATTTCCTCTGTGGTCGAAACGATAGAATACGACCCTAACCGCTCGGCGAATATCGCCCTGCTGAAATACACAGATGGTGAGCGCCGCTACATCCTGGCTCCCGTCGGTCTGAAGGTGGGTGACAGGGTGGAAGCGGGCGAGTCCGTGGATATCCGCCCCGGCAATGCGATGCCCCTGCAAAAGGTTCCTCTCGGGAGTTTTGTGCACAATATCGAGATGAAGCCGGGCAAGGGCGGGCAGATCGCCCGCGGAGCCGGAGCTGCGGCCCAGCTCATGGCCCGCGAGCGGGGTTACGCTATCCTGCGCCTTCCTTCAAAGGAGGTCAGGATGGTGCCGCAGGAGTGTTTTGCTACTATTGGCCAGGTCGGCAATACCGAGCACGAGAATATAACCTTGGGGAAGGCCGGCAAGTCCCGCCACCGCGGCAGGCGCCCCAGTGTACGCGGTGTGGCCATGAATCCTGTAGATCACCCTCATGGTGGGGGTGAAGGCAAGAGCAGTGGCGGCCGTCACCCCGTCAGTCCCTGGGGAATGCCAACAAAGGGCCACAAGACGCGGAAGAAGGGGAAGGCGTCAGACCGCTACATAATTCGTCGAAGGAATGTGAAAAAGTAAGGAGTAGACCGGGGATGTCACGATCGCTCAAAAAGGGGCCCTGGATTGAACCCCACCTTCTGAAGAAGGTTCAGGAGATGAACCGATCAGGGGAGAAGAAAGTGATCAAGACGTGGGCTCGACGCTCCACCATACCTCCGGAGTTCGTCGGGCACACGTTGGCAGTGCACAACGGCAACAAGTTCGTGCCTGTCTACATCTCCGAGAATATGGTAGGACACCGTCTCGGTGAATTCGCGCCCAGCCGCACCTTCAGGGAGCACGGGGGCAGGAAGACCGAGCGGGTCGTCAGGTTGAAGAAGTAGGGAGGGGGTCAGCCCGGATATGGAGGCCAGAGCAGTTGCACGCTATGTGCGGGTGAGTCCGCAGAAAGCCCGCCTGGTGATCGATCAGATCCGTGGAGTGAGAGTGGAAGAAGCGCTGAACATACTCCACTTCAGTAAGAAGGCTGTAGCAGTTCCGATAGAGAAAACGCTTCGCAGCGCGATTTCGAATCTTCTTCAGAAGGAAGAAGGAGACTCCTCGGTCCCGCCCGAGCAGTTCGTGGTTACCCAGGCGTATGTGGATGATGCGGCGACCATGAAGAGGTGGAGACCGAGATCGATGGGGCGCGCCAACCCGATTCTGAAGCGTTCCAGTCACATCACCGTCAGGGTTTCGGACGGACTCGACCAGACCTCCGCGACCGAAGAGGAGTAGATTTCTTGGGCCAGAAAACGCACCCGACCGGACTTCGTCTGGGAATAGTCAAAGACTGGGATTCAAGGTGGTTCGCGGAAAGCGGGGATTTCGCCGACCTGCTCGATGAAGATCTCACTCTACGCCGCTATCTATGGCAGCGGCTCGCGCGCGCAGCTCTTTCCCGGATCGTAATAGAGAGGGCACCGAAGCGCGTAACTGTTTCGATATACACGGCCAGGCCGGGAGTGGTGATCGGAAGGAAAGGGTCGGAGGTTGACAAGCTGAAGGAGGAGCTGCAGCAGCTCACCGGTAAAGATATCTACATAAATATTCAGGAAGTGAAGCGCCCTGAGATCGACGCCCAGCTGGTGGCCGAGAGCATCGCCCGCCAGCTCGAGAGTCGTGTCTCCTGGCGCAGGGCGATGAAGAAAGCCATTGCCAGCGCAATGCGTATGGGGGCCGAGGGCGTAAAGATCACCTGCGGGGGAAGGTTGGGTGGTTCCGAGATGGGGCGCAGCGAGACCTATCATGAGGGGAGGGTGCCGCTGCACACGCTCCGAGCAGATGTCGATTTCGCCCGCGAGACCGCCTTTACCACATACGGTACGATCGGCGTGAAAGTCTGGATGTTCCACGGCGAGGTGTTGGGGCCGGAAGGGGTTTCTGAAGAAGCGGCCGAGGGCCCGAAGAAAAGCTCCGGCAAACGCGGCAGAAAGTAGGGGATCGACGTCATGTTGATGCCGAAGAGGATCAAGTACCGCAAGCAGCAGCGGGGCAAGCATACCGGCAAGGCCAAGGGAGGGGTCTTCGTGGCTTTTGGCGCCTACGGGCTGAGGGCTCTCGAATCGGGATGGATCACTAATCGTCAGATAGAGTCGGCCCGTGTCGCGATGACCCGGTATGTCAAGAGGGGCGGCAAGATCTGGATACGCATTTTTCCAGATAAGCCGCTGACCGAGAAGCCCGCCGAGACCCGTATGGGTAAGGGCAAGGGGAACCCGGAGCACTGGGTGGCTGTTGTCAAGCCGGGCCGCATAATGTTCGAAATCGAAGGTGTAAATGAAGAAGTAGCAAGGGAGGCATTCCGCCTCGCCGCACACAAGCTGCCGATCAAAACGGCGTTCGTGGTCCGGGATGTGCTGTGATGAAAGCTTCTGAGATCCGTGAGATGATGCCCGACGAGAGGATCACCAGACTGGAGGACCTCAAGGAGGAGATGAGGGGTCTGCGGTTCGGGCACGTGATGCAGCAGGTCTCCAATCCGTTGGAGATACGTGCGGTCCGCCGTGATATTGCCAGATTGAAGACGATTATTGCCGAAGAGGTCAGGAAAGCTGGTGCCGGGCAGACAGAGGACCCGACCGAAAAGGCCGGAGGTGAAGAGGCATGAGTGAGCGCGGTTTGCGCAAGGTCCGGACCGGACGCGTCACCAGCGCCAGGATGGACAAGACGGTTGTCGTGACAGTGGACAGGCTGGTCCGGCACCGACTGTACGGCAAGGTTATCAAGAGGCGTTCGAAGCTCTACGCTCACGACGAAGAGAACCGGTGTGCTGAAGGCGACATCGTCAAAGTGACTGAGACCCGCCCGTTGAGCAAAACGAAATGCTGGCGGGTGGTCGAGATCGTAAAGAAAGCCACAGGCTGACAGGCTGAGGGCGGATCATGGTCCAGGTCGAAACTAAACTCAGAGTGGCGGACAACACCGGCGCCAAGGTTATCCAGTGCATCAAGGTACTGGGAGGCACGAGGAGGCGCTACGCGCGGGTGGGCGACGTGATCGTCATTACCGTCAAGGACGCCATCCCCGGTGGGGCCGTCAAGAAGGGTGATGTGAAGAGGGCGGTGGTTGTACGCACCCGCAAGGAGCAGCGCCGAAGGGACGGCTCATACATAAGGTTCGATGAAAACGCGGGTGTTCTGATCACCGAGGCGGGAGAGCCGATCGGCACCCGTATCTTCGGGCCGGTGGCAAGGGAACTGCGGGAGAAGCAATTCATGAGAATCGTCTCCCTGGCACCAGAGGTTCTGTAACCATGCATATCCGTAAGAACGACCAGGTAATCGTGATTTCAGGCAACGACCGGGGTAAGACCGGGAAGGTCCTGAAGACCTATGTGCAGACGAACCGTATCGTCGTGGAGGGGATCAGTTTCATCAAAAGGCATACGCGGCCAACACAGACGAATCCCCGGGGTGGCATCGTCGAAAGGGAGGCGCCTATCAACGCCAGCAATGTGATGGTGATCTGTCCCAAGTGCAACGAAGGGGTAAGGACCCGCTCGATCGAGGTAACCGGCAGCGACGACAGGGTCCGTCACGTACGTGCATGCTGCAAATGTGGTGAGATGGTTGGGGGTGAGAGGTAATGGAGAAGCCGAGGATCCAAGCCCGCTACGAGGAAGAGATCCTGCCTGCCCTCAAGAAACAGTTCGGCTACAAGAACGATCACCAGGTGCCGAGGCTGTCGAAGATCGTGATCAATCGGGGTGTTGGAGAGGCAACCCAGGATGTAAAGCTCCTTGAGGTCGCTATTGAAGAGCTGACGACAATCTCGGGCCAGAAGGCGGTCATCCGGCGAGCCAGGCAATCTGTGAGCAATTTTAAACTCCGTACCGGGATGGCGATCGGGGCAAAGGTTACCATCCGTCGTCAGCACATGTACGAGTTTCTAGACCGTCTGATCACAATCGCCCTGCCGCGCGTACGTGACTTCCGCGGTATGAGCAGAAATTCGTTCGACGGACATGGCAATTACAATATGGGACTTAAAGAACAGATCGTGTTTCCGGAAATCGATTACGACAAGGTGGCCAAGATTGACGGAATGAATGTGGCCATAGTTACCACAGCCGAGACCGATGAGGAGGCTTTTGCTCTCCTTGCCGGGCTCGGGATGCCATTCCAGAGGCAGGAGGCTTGAGGGCAAGTGGCGCGTAAATCAATGGTAGAGAAGGCGAAGAGAACCCCGAAATTCTCAACCCGTGGAGTGAACCGGTGCCGCCAGTGTGGCCGCCCGCGCGCCTATATGAGGCGCTTCGGCCTCTGCCGCATCTGTTTCAGGAACCTGGCCCTTGAAGGGAAGATTCCGGGCGTCCGAAAGGCCTCATGGTAGTTTCCGTCCGGAAACAGGGATTGACAGCCCTTTCTGAATGAGGAGCCGAGACTTCGCATGAGCATGACCGATCCGATAGCTGACATGTTGACCCGCATCAGAAATGCGGCGGAAGTGGGTCATCCCAAAGTGGATATCCCCGCCTCGAAGATAAAGATTGAGATCGCTCGTATCCTGTGGGATCACCATTACATACGCGGCTTCAGGATGACCGAGGACGAGAAGCAGGGAATCCTCAGGGTTTATCTGAAGTACACCGAAGACGAAACTCCCGTATTCAAGAAGATTACGCGTGTAAGCAAGCCCGGCCTGCGCAGGTATGTCTCGTCGGATGAGATTCCCAGGGTAAAGCAGGGGCTCGGCATGGCTATCCTTTCGACCTCCGATGGGATTCTCAGCGATCGCGAGGCACGCAAGCGGGGAATCGGCGGCGAACTCCTCTGCACCGTCTGGTAGGGGGAAGGAGCCTTACGAATCATGTCACGAGTGGGGAAAGAACCGATAGCAATACCCGAGGGAGTGGATGTGACTGTCGATGGACAGACGGTGACTGTATCAGGCCCCAAAGGGACCTTGAGCGATGTGGTGCCCGAACCTATCGAGATTATCCATAGCGGGGATGAGCTGCAGGTTCAGCGACCTTCGGATGAACCGCGAGACCGCAGCCTCCATGGCCTGAGTCGCACTATGGTGGCGAACATGGTCACTGGCGTCACCGAAGGGTATACAAAGATTCTTGAGTTCGTAGGAGTCGGTTACCGCGCTGAACTCAAAAAGGGTAACCTTTTGCTCAACCTCGGCTTCAGCCACCCGGTTCTGGTGAAGGCGCCCGAGGGGGTCACTTTCGGGGTGCAGCCCGACGGTAGCATCACCGTCAGTAGCATCAACAAGTACCTTGTCGGGCAGGTCGCGGCAAATATCAGGGCGCTGCGACCTCCGGAGCCTTACAAGGGCAAGGGGATCCGCTACAGGGGCGAGTATGTTCGCCGCAAGGCCGGCAAGACCGGTGCAGCCGGGATAGGCTAAGTGCACGGAGGAGAGAAAAATGCCTGTCGGTTACGTTGAGAGAGACACTGTTGCGTTGAGGGCGCGCCGCCGGCGCCGGATACGGAAGAAGATCCAGGGCACGGCCCAGCGTCCGAGGCTTTCGGTATTCCGAAGCAACAAGCATATCTACGCACAGATCATAGACGACTACTCTTGTCATACCCTCGCCCAGGCCTCCTCCCGTCAGCTGGGCATCAAGGAGTCCTGCAAGACGGTCGAAGTCGCCAAGACTGTAGGAAAAATGCTCGCCGAATCGGCCAGGAAAGCCGGTGTGGAGCAGGTGGCATTCGATAGAGGAGGGTACCTGTACCACGGTCGGGTAAAGGCGCTTGCCGAAGGCGCACGCGAGGGCGGGCTCCGTTTCTAATGGGTGAGCGCAAGGAGACTGTAAACTGCGCTAGTAACCATCCGATAATTCCGGATGGACACTAACTGAGAGGGAATTGTTATGGTGTCCAGGATAAATCCTGAATCACTCGACCTGGAGGAGAAGGTCATCCATATAAACCGGACGGCCAAGGTCGTTAAGGGTGGCCGCCGGTTCCACTTCAGTGCGATCGCCGCAGTCGGTAACGGCAACGGGATTGTGGGGGTGGGCATCGGTAAAGCCAACGAGGTGGCTTCGGCCATCCGCAAGGCCAATGAGAACGCACGGAAGAACCTTTTCCGTGTGCCGATTCAGAATGGGACCATCCCGCATGAGCAGGTCGGCATCTCAGGTGCCGGCCAGGTGCTGCTCAAGCCTGCGGGCCCGGGTACCGGTGTAATCGCCGGCGGCCCTGTGCGTGCGGTCCTCGAGGCGGCGGGTGTGCGCAACATCCTCACCAAGTCGATGCGCAGCAACAATCCGCACAACATAGTGAAGGCGACGATCAACGGGCTGCAGGAGCTGGAATCCCCTGCACAGGTTGCTAAACGCCGGGGCATCGAGGTATGGGAAGTGCTCGGGGTGAATGAGGAAACATACCGGAAACGACAGCATAAAATGGAAGAGGAGCTGCTCAAGGAGGGTGAAACGGCTGTACAGCGTGCAGAAGCGGAGGAAGAACGGGTCAGGTCGGACGCACGCACCAAGGTGGAGAAGCGCCGTAAGGGCGCCAGGGAAAAAACGGAGACTGCCGGCGATAAGGCCAAAAAACAACCGGCAGAGAAGGTCGAGGAGAAGGCTGCGGGTGAAGTAGAAGAGAAGGCCGAAGAGAAGGCCGAAGAGAAGACTGAAGAGAAGACTGAAGAGAAGACTGAAGAGAAGACTGAAGAGAAGACTGAAGAGAAGGTGGCTGAGAAGACCGAAGCCGAAGCCGACCAGGCGTCTGCGGAACCGGCCGCAGAGGAGCCAAAGGCCGAAGCGGAAGAGGCAGCTGACGAGGCCGAGGCAGCGAAAGAAGAGGGATCTGAGTAGAGATGGCGGAGGTAAAGAAGAGATCTGCGAAAAAGACCGCGGCCAAGAAGTCGTCGGCTAAGAAGAGTGCTTCAGGAGCGGCAGCAAAGAAGAGTCCCGCCAGGAAGTCCTCCTCGAAGGGTGCAAAAAAGGTAAGTTCCGCCAGAAAGACCGCGGCCAAGAAGAGCACCGCGCGCAAGGCGGCAGCCAAGAAGACCGCTGCGAAAAAAGTCAGTCCTAAAAAGAGTGCTCCGAAGAAGAAGGTGTCCGGTCGTCTCCGGATAACGCAGACTCGCAGCCCCATCGGAAGGCCGGCAAAACAGAAGGCAACCCTGCGTGCTCTGGGATTACGCAAGATCAGACATTCGGTGGAGCACAAGGACACGCCGGTCATCCGGGGTATGGTGGCCAGGGTGATTCACCTGGTGAAAGTGGAGGAAGTGCAAGCCCGGGCGGTTGAGGAAGGATAGAGATCCAGATGGGACGTTACGTCATCAAACCGACAGAGGGCAGCTGCCGTACGAGAAAGCGGATCGGGCGGGGGACAGGTTCGGGTTTCGGCAAGACCGCCGGTAAAGGAACAAAGGGGCAGAAGTCCCGATCCGGCTACAAGCAGCGTGCTTGGTTCGAAGGAGGGCAGATGCCGCTCCAGCGGAGGGTCCCCAAGCGCGGTTTCAAGAGTATCTTCAAGGTCCCCTATCAGGTAGTAAATCTGAAGGATCTGGAGCGGGTGAAAGAGGAGGATATAAATAAAGATATCCTGGAAGGAGTGGGTTTGATACGTTCAGCGAAAAAGCCGGTTAAGCTATTGGGCGACGGAGTAATACAGAGAATACTTAATGTAACAGTTGATGCTTTTTCTGTGTCTGCCAGAAGGGCCATCGAGGATGCGGGTGGGAAGTGCATAACCCTGGAGATCCCCAGAGCCAGAATCAGGAAGGTAAAAGCTGCAGGCGCTGGAAAGGCTCCCGAGACGGAGCAACCGGCCCGGGAGGAGCAGGCGGTAGTGGAAGAGCCGGCCGCTGTAGAGGAACAGGCATCTGAGGAAGAGCCGGCCGCTGTAGAGGAAGAGGAACAGGCATCTGAGGAAGAGCGGCCCGTTGAGGATGAGCAGGTTTCTGAAGAAGAGAAGCAGGACGAGACCGAACCTGAGGATGAGGCGAAGTAACCTAATATGGGAAACATGTCGTGATAGTGCTTGATCGGTTCCAGAACGTATTCAAGATACCGGAGCTGAAGAAGCGTGTGCTGTTTACTCTCGGTATCATCATTGTATACCGGATTGGTGGTCACGTTCCTTCTCCAGGAATCGATCCGGTCGCGCTGGGAGAGTTCCTGCGCCAGCAGACCGGCACTCTTTTTGCGCTATACGACATGTTCACGGGCGGTGCACTGGGCAGGGCTACGGTCTTTGCGCTGGGCATCATGCCCTATATTTCCGCATCGATTATCATACAGCTGCTAGGGGCGACCATGCCCTATTTCCAGCGCCTGCAGAAGGAGGGGGAGGAAGGCCGGCGCAAAATCAATCGCCTCACCCGATATGGCACGGTGCTCATCTGTGTTGGGCAGTCGTGGGGGATGAGCATATGGCTGCAAGGGCTCAGGACCGCAAGCAACCTGCTGGTCGTACCCTCGCCGGGACTGGGATTCCAGCTGCTCACTATTCTTTCATTCACCACCGGAACGATCTTCATCATGTGGCTGGGGGAGCAGATAACAGACCGGGGGATAGGCAACGGTATCAGCATGATAATCTACATAGGTATTATCGCAATGTTCCCTCAGGCTGTGATCGATGAAATCAGACAGGTGTCCGCCGATAACAAGACTCTGATCGAGCTTGTCTTAACTTTCGGCCTGATGTACGTGGTCACCATGGCGGCCGTGTTGCTGACCCAGGGTGTCAGGAAGATCCCTGTGCAGTATGCCAAGCGTGTCGTCGGGCGGAAGGTATACGGAGGGCAGAGCACGCATATCCCGTTGCGAATCAATACTGCTGGCGTGATCCCGATTATCTTTGCCCAGGCGCTGATGTTCATTCCGCAGACGGCGCTGACCTTCTTTCCCGAGAACCAGTTCTTCTACACCCTGCAGAGCTGGTTCACTTTCAATAGCCCCATCTACTGGTTCTTTTACAGCATTCTGATAATCTTCTTCGCCTTCTTCTATACCGCGGTTGTATTCAATCCGGTGGACCTGGCCGAGAACATGAAGAAATACGGAGGGTTCATCCCGGGTATCAGACCGGGCAAGAAGACGGCAGAGTACGTGGAACGCGTTCTGGGCCGAGTCACTTTCCCGGGTGCGGTGGGCCTGGCCGCCCTGGCGGTGCTGCCGTACATGCTGGTGCGGTACTTCAACTTGAGTGTCTCGATGACCGACTTCTTCGGTGGAACGGGGCTGTTGATCATAGTAGGTGTGGCGCTCGATACGCTGCAGCAGATAGAGTCCCATCTGATGATGCGCCATTATGAGGGTTTCACCAGGGCCGGAAAGATCCGGGGGAGGGTCGGCCGTGGATAAACCGGAGCAGCAGATCCCGGTGGCGGACGGCACTGTACCTGAGACCCCCCGGACCCGGCTGGTGGCCATTATGCTCGGCCCTCCGGGGGCTGGTAAGGGTACTCAGGCCAGGCGTGTCGAGGCCGAGTTTGGTGTCCCGCATATAAGCACCGGGGACATACTGCGCGACCACGTCGCCAGGGACACGGAGCTCGGCAGGCAGGCGCGCGAGTACATGGACAGGGGTGAGCTGGTACCCGATCAGCTCATCACAGATCTTATCGCAGACCGTATCGGTCAGCCTGATGCGGCCGAAGGGTTTCTGCTCGATGGCTTTCCCAGAACCCTTCAGCAGGCAGTGTCCTTTGAGGAACTGCTGAGTCAGAAGAAGCTGTTGCTCGATGTGGTTGTATCGATAGAAGTAGAGGATGAGCAGCTGATAGAGCGGATCAGCGGGCGTTACCTCTGCAGGGAGTGCGGTCGCGACACGAATGTGGCAGGTATGGATTCTCTTCCGGAAACGTGTCCTCAATGCGGAGGGGAGCTGTACCAGAGGGAGGACGACCGGGCGGAGACGGTGGAAAACCGGCTTCAGGTATACCGCAGACAGACCGCTCCCCTGGTGGATTACTACAAAGGGAAGGGGCTGTTGAGGGAGGTAGATGGTTCGGGTAGTGTTGAGGAAGTTACCGGACGTCTGGTAGAGGTGTTGGAGGGGGGGTAGGCCGGGAAGACATGATCTACATTCGTTCGGCTGAGGAGATCGCGCTGATGAGGGAAGCGGGTCGCCTTGTGGCGCAGGCGCACGGGGTGGCGAAGAAACTGCTCACTCCGGGCATGCGGGGTGACATCATTGACAGGGAGGTGGAGACCTTCATCCAGGACAACGGCGGCAGTCCGGCGTTCAAGGGGTTCCGCGGCTTTCCCTCGAGTGTGTGCCTGAGTTTGAACAACGAGGTCGTTCACGGCATTCCGGGCAGGAGCGTTCTCAAGGAGGGCGACGTGGTCAGCCTGGATATAGGAGTCGAGAAGGACGGCTACTTTGGGGATTCCGCGTGGACCTACATAGTGGGGAAGGATCTGCAGAAGGCTTCCCAACTACTGGCCGTGACCAACGAGAGCCTGATGAAGGGGATTGCAAAAGCGGTTGAAGGAAACCGCCTGTTTGATATAAGTCACGCTGTTCAATCGTTGGTCGAAGGACATGGCTTCAGCGTGGTCCGCGAGATGGTGGGCCACGGGATCGGCACCAAAATGCACGAGGAGCCACAGATACCGAACTACGGCCCTCCAGGGAAAGGGCCATTGATCAAGGCCGGGATGGTGTTCGCCATCGAGCCGATGGTCAATCAGGGGACCCACGAGATAATGACGATGAAGGATGGATGGACCGCGGTGACCCGGGATGGCAGCCTTTCAGCCCATTTCGAACACTGCGTAGCGATAACCGACGGGGAACCACAGATACTCACTCTTCCGTAGTGAGGGTTCCGCATTCCGATTCGGAGGCAAGTTTGGCAAAGGAAGAACCGATACTGGTCGAGGGTACTGTGATCGAGCCGCTCCCCAACGCTACTTTCAGGGTGGAGTTGGACAACGGTCACGAGGTTCTGGCGCACATCTCGGGCAAGATGAGGATGCATTACATCCGCATTCTTCCCGGCGATCGAATCCAGGTGGAGCTTTCACCGTACGACCTGACCCGAGGTAGGATCACCTACCGGTATAAATAGCCGAAAATCCCGTTAGGGATACGGCCGGGAGAACGACAATGAAAGTACAGAGCTCGGTGAAGAAGATCTGCGAGCACTGCAAGATAGTGAAACGGAAGGGCGTTGTGCGGGTGATCTGCAGAAACCCCCGCCATAAGCAGCGCCAGGGTTAAAAAGGACCTAAGGGAGTAACCATATGGCTCGGATATCCGGCATCGATATCCCCAGGACCAAGCACGTCAGCATTGCGCTGACCTACATATACGGGATCGGACGCAGCACAGCTCTGGAGATCTGCAAAGCAGCAGGTGTACCGCCGGAGAAGAAGGTGGAAGAACTGACCCCGGAAGAGGTCGCCGCAATACGGGAAGATATCCAGACTAACCGTAAGGTCGAAGGCTCGCTGCGGGCCGAGACAAACATGAACATCAAGCGGCTGATGGATATCGGCTGTTACCGGGGACAGCGGCACCGCAAGGGTTTACCGGTGAGAGGCCAGCGTACCCGTACCAATGCCCGGACCAGGAAAGGTCCAAAGGGCAGATTCGGCCGGCGATAGTCAATGGCAGTATGGACACAATTCGATAAGGAGTAGTTGGTGGCAAAGCAGGCCAAGAAAAAGGGCAAGGGACGCAGGAAGGTCAAGAAGACCGCCGATGCCCATGGGATCGCCCACATCAAGGCG
>Ga0114919_10002804_pt1 | contig 14061 bp, 12 predicted proteins | sample BlataG_FD_88682 | JGI IMG/M metagenome (GOLD analysis project Ga0114919, IMG submission 88682) | Deep subsurface microbial communities from Black Sea to uncover new lineages of life (NeLLi) - Black_00105 metaG | ecosystem: Environmental > Aquatic > Marine > Oceanic > Sediment | place: Atlantic... | reverse complement strand
TATTGAGTGCCACCTGAAGGGCTGAACATGAAGTGAGGGATTAACATGGTAAGAAGGCAGAAAACTCTACAAAGAGTCTACCCTGAAAAGAAAGCAGTACAGCTGCACAGACTAATCAGGGAAAGCTGAGTATGTGTATCCGACACAAGCCCAAAGGTAAATCCCACGGAGAACAAAATAACGATTTAATGGAGAATGAGTATGGAAGAAGGGGAATCAGTTGTAATTATGGGACCCAGTGGGTCAGGAAAAAGTACTTTACTTCGGTGTATAAACTATTTAGAACAAATTGACGCAGGAAGTATTAGGGTGGATGATGAATTGCTTACTTCTAAAATTTCTATGCATCCAACTAATCTTTGTAAACTACGGGAACGAATTGGGTTTGTTTTTCAGAGATTTAACCTGTTTCCAAATCTTACTGTTATTGATAATGTAAGCTTAGCATTAAAAATAGTTAAAAAATTAGATAAGCAACAAGCTGAAGAAATCGCGTTGCATTATTTAGATCAGGTTGAATTAAAAAATAAAGCCTTTTCGTATCCGGACCGATTGTCTGGTGGGCAGCAACAACGCGTTGCTATAGCTCGTTCTTTGGGTATGAAGCCAAAATTAATGTTTTAGATGAGATAACTTCTGCTTTAGACCCGGAATTAATTAAGGAAGCCCTATAAATCCTGGCACGAGTGTCCGAGTCTGATATGACCATGATAATAGTTACCCATGAACTTATATTTGCAGAGAAAAGCGCAGATAGAATCTGTTTTTTCTACAATGGGAAAATATTGGAGGAGGGGATACCCAAGCAGATCACCGAAAATCCTAAAAGTTTAGAAGCCAAAAAATTTTTTCACGCACTGAAATAAGAAAAAAATTACACAAAGATATATGTTGGATGTCTATTTTCGCATGGTAGTCGGTTATGCTCTAGAGTGACTTTATTAAAAAAGCAAGCTTCAAAAAGGTACCAATGCTTATTTATACAATAAAATTAAGTTGAATAATATTCTTGTTGAGAATGATGTTATAGGAGAACTATTAAACAATAAAGATTAGTAAACGAATGTCCTTGCTCTTTCAGAAGGGGATACAATTTTAAGAGGAGTGATTTCTATGCTAAAGTGGAAAAATGATAAGGAACTTTTTGCTCTTATAAAAAAAGAACTCTTTACAGCCTTAGTGGGAGATATAATGGATGTTATGGGTTTTGCTCAACAGTTCCTTCCTCCACAGATCAGGCCCTTAAAGCCGGAAATGGTGCTTGTCGGTAGGGCTTTGACTGTTTTAGAAGCAGACTGTTGCTGGACAAGGATAGCTTCTAATAATAATGAAGAAAAGGCTTTTGGGCTCATGTTAGAGGCTCTTGATGATCTAAAAGAAGATGAAGTTTACATTTGCTCTGGCGGTTCTCCTGCGTATGCTCGTTGGGGAGGGCTTATGACTATACGAGCTAAATACCTTAAAGCTTCAGGAGCTGTGATGGATGGTTATTCAAGAGATACAAACCAGGTGCTGGCTTTGGATTTTCCAGTCTTTTCCTGGGGGAATTATGCTCAGGACCAGGGAATTCGGGGGAGAGTAATTGATTATAGATGTCCTATTGAATTTCCAAACAGAGTACATATAAACCCAAGAGATATAATATTTGGAGATATAGACGGAGTAGTTGCGATACCGAGTTCCATCGAAGAAGAAGTGATTGAAAAGGCTTTAGAAAAAGCGAGAGGCGAAAATAAAGTTGCTATGGCTTTAAATAAAGGGATGTCTACCCAGAAAGCTTTTATAAATTTTGGAATAATGTAGATTGGTTACTTTAGTTTCAGATCAATATCCATATAAGTAAGGAGACATAAAAATGAGAAGTGCTAAACTTGTTCAACTACAAAGAAACTTGGATTTGACTCACACTGCTTTTATTGAGATATTTTTCACGCCCAACCGAGGTTATTGAAAGAGGCGAAGTCAGAGAAGAGAGGCTTAGTCGTGATAATTGGTTCATCCAAGCATTAGTTTATGTATCCTTTAGTCGATGAAGCTGTTATGTATCAGAGGATGCTCATTGTCTACCTGGTAGAGATAATGCTACAAAAGGCGGGAGTACTTTGAGCATATACAATTATTAACCAAGAGACGATGGATCTTAGGGCTTAGATCGCCAGTTTTACCGGTATTTTTTGGCTAGATGTAGTGTTTGAAAACAATGGAATAAGCATAATGAATGGGTTCCTAGGAATCATATTAAGAAGACTACAGAGATTTGTATAAAATTTTTATTAAATTTTCTACTTTAAAAATTTAGCAAGATTTACTTGTTGTTTAAATATAATTTAAAGAAAGGGTGAAATAAAAAATGAAAATTGAAGAGAAGCTTAACGAGATGGGAATTAAAATTCCAGAAGCAGCCAAACCAGTTTTTTCTTATGTTCCATTTAGAAGGGTTGGAAATTTAATTTACATATCGGGTCAGGATTGCCGCGTTAACGGAAAATTAAAGTATGAAGGAAAAGTAGGTAGAGATGTTACAGAGAAAGAAGCTTATGAAGCGGCTAGAATTACGGCAATTAATTTGCTTGCAATCTTAAAAAGCGCTATCGGGAATCTTGATAAGGTAGTAAAAATTGTAAACCTGCATGGCTTTGTGAATAGCGCAGATGGTTTTGTTAGACAACCAATGGTTATTAATGGTGCCTCCGATCTTTTAATAAAAGTGTTTGGTGAAAAGGGTAAACATTCTAGATGCGCTTTATCTGCAAATGAATTACCCTTTAATACTCCTGTTGAAATAGAGATGATCGTAGAAGTTAAGGAGATGAAATAAAATGTATGCTAAAAGTCTTAAATGTTCAGCCTGTGGTAAGGAATACCCTTTAGATTTACATTATACCTGTGAGAATTGTAATGGGATTCTTATGGTAGATTATGATTATGATAAAATGAAAGACAATTTAGCCTTGACGATTTTTAGCACTCCCAAGGCTAATCTCTGGCATTACAAAGACCTATTGCCGGTTAATGACGAGAAGAATATCATTTCAATGAATGAAGGTATGACTCCTCTTTTACAAAATTTAAAAAACCTAAAAACTAAATATAACTTAAAATCAATCTATATTAAAGACGAAACAAGAAATCCAACTGCATCTTTTAAAGACAGACCGACATCAGTAGGAATTTCCAAAGCTCTCGAATTGGGTTATAAAATTGTTACCATAGCTTCAACTGGAAATGGAGCAGCAGCAACAGCAGGTTATGCTGCAAAAGCAGGGGTTAAGAGTTATATTTTTGTGCCCGAAAATACTCCGGTAAGTAAGATAAATCAGGTTTTAACATACGGAGCAGAGATTGTAAAAGTAAAGGGCGTTTACAGCAATTCTTATAAATTAGCTTTGGAAGCTAGTAAAAAATTCAATTGGGCAAATCTTACATCGACTTATTTGAATCCCTATACCCTAGAAGGAGACAAGACAGTGGCTTATGAACTTTTTTACCAAATGGAAGGTGAAGTGCCTGATTATATCTTTGTACCAATAGGAGCTGGTCCCCTTCTTTATGGTATATTCAAAGGATTTAAAGAATTAAATATTCTTGGACTTTGTAATAAAATACCTGCTATGGTGGGAGTCCAAGCGGAAAACTGTTCCCCAATAATTACTGCATACAAGCAGAATAAAAAATACGTTGTTGCGTGGGAAAAGGCAGATACCATTGCTTCTGGTATTGCTGATCCATTAATAGGATACGATCAAGATGGCACTATGACTCTGGATGCGATTTATAAGACTAATGGAATAGGTGTTGCAGTAAGTGAAGATGAATTAATAAATGCAGTTTATGAATTGGGAAGTCAGGAAGGAATTTTTGCCGAACCTGCTGCTGCTGCTGCTTGGGCTGGCTATAAAAAGCTGCTCAAGGATGAGAAAATAACTAGAAATGATAAAGTTGTTTTAATGATAACAGGTCATGGATTAAAACAATCAATAGCTTCGAACTTTAACTATAATAAAATACCGATTATTGAATCCCTTGAGCAACTAAAAAGTAATCTTAATCTGCAATAGATATTACAAATTTATTAGTTTGGAGGTTTGTCGGGCGTATAAATCAACTGCAGTAAATGCGGGGTGAACTAGATAAAGATTTAGTTTTAGATAGATGTGCTGAATATGGGGGAAAATTAAATTTTATCTATGACCTTTAAAAAGTCAAGAAAACAGGATATAAAAATAAATTAACATAAAATAATTTTTATTTGACAATTTCAAAATTTTATATATACTATAGAAAAGTATTTTAAGTAGAATCTAATTCTATAATGTAGAAATATATTAGAAATGAATAACGAAATATAGTGTAATTACACTATAAAAATATTAGAGTAAATTCTTCAATTATTGAAGAGCCTTAATGTTGATAAATTCCTACTTCTGTATCTATCTAATAAATATATTAAAAACTCACGTATAAATTTTGAGAAAAAATATTAAATTTCAAAAGGAGATTAATTAAATGGAAAAATTGAAAGTAGGTTTAATAGGAGCGGGATTCATTGGTTGGTATCATGGAAGAATATTCAACGAGTCTTGTAATTCTAAGTTGGTAGCTGTGGCTGATGCTAATCCAAATATAAAAGACCAGGTGAAGAAAGATTTTGGTTGTGAGTTTTATACAGATTACAAAGAAATGTTGAAGAAGGCAGATATTGATGCGGTCAGTATATGCCTTCCGGACAATAACCATGTTGAACCGTGTATTGCTGCAGCAACTGCTGGTAAACATATCCTGGTAGAGAAACCGATGGCTAGAACTGTGGAAGACTGTTTAAAGATTAAGAAAGCATGTGATAATAATAAGGTTAGATTAATGGTTGCGCATGTTTTGAGGTTTGATGGAGGGTATAAGAGACTTTACGATAGTGTAAAAAATAATGAGCTGGGTGAAGTAATTCATATGAGCGCTGGAAGAAAAAACAGCAAACTTTTGGCTCAGAGATTAAAAGGCCGGACGTCCATGTTATTCTATGTTGGCATACATGATATTGATGCGGTGCAGTGGATATCCCAGAAAAAAATTACAAAAGTCTATGCCCAGAGAGTGGTAAATATCAACAAGAAATGGAACAGCGAAGATTGCATATATGTTCTGGCTAATTTGGATGATAATGCTATCGTAAGTTTTGAATATAGCTGGACTTTCCCCGAAAATTTCCCTGCTGGACTAAGAGCAAAATTAGAAGTCTATGGATCAAAAGCAACAGCATATTTAGATAGGTTTGACTTGGGTGTTCAAATATACAAGGAAAAGGATGCGGATTTAACCATGGAACTTACTGACTTCATACATTGGCCAGAAGTTAATGGGAAAATTGTAGGCGATTTGAAGTATGAAATTGATCATTTCTGTGAAGCCATTCTGAAAAATGAGGAATTTATTATGCCGACCGATGATGCTATCAGTGCTGTTAACGTAATTGAATCAATTTTTGAATCTTATGAAAAGGGTATTCCGGTAGTAGTTAAGAAATTGTAAAAAAATTTTTCAAGATTCAAGTAGGTATGTAAACCTAATTCAAGAGAAGAAAGATAGAGCTATATGTTTGAAAGCCAGTTTGTAACTGATATTTTAAAGAGTTTGATTCAGATTCCAAGCATGAATCCACCAGGCAAGGAGGCAAAGATTGCAGAAGAAGTTTGCCATATGTTTGCGGATATGGGAATTAAATCAGAGATATATTATTTAAACGGTGGAGAAAGGGCGAATGTTGTAGTGATTTTGGATAGTGGCAAAAAAGGTCCGGCATTTGTCTTGAATGGACATTTAGATACAGTACCGATAAAAGATAATTGGGATCATGAACCGTTTATGGGTGAGATTGTTAATGGTAGGCTCTATGGATTAGGCGCATCCGATATGAAGAGTGGGTTAGCCGCGATTATGGTTGCTGTTAACGAGATTAAAAATGAAATTGAGAAGTTGAATGGAACTTTGATTGTTTCATTTGTATCTGATGAGGAAAAAAATAATCTCGGAACTAGAGACTTTCTAAATAGATATAAAAATATTGATTATGCTTTGATAGCTGAGCCATCCGACCTTTCTATAGTAAGGTCAAACAGGGGAACTTTAAGATTTAAACTTACAATCTACGGAGTTGCAGGGCATAGCAGCAATCCTGCTAATGGGGTAAACGCAATTTATAAAATTGTGGATGTAATCAATGCGTTGAGGGACTATGGGAATAAGATTTGTCGTGATCAGAATTATTACATGAGCCCAAGTATAACCGTAACTATGATAGATGGTGGTACAGCTGAAAATACAATCCCGGATAAATGTGAGATTATCGTAGATCGAAGAATGGTTTACGGAGAAAACAAAGAAAAGGTGGAAGGCGAAATTTTGGATATATTGGAAAATTTCGCAAAGAAGGATGAACAATTTAAATATTCATATTGTGCCACGGGATATATGGATCCATGGAGGGCGAAACCGGATTCAAAGTTAATAAAGTATTGTGAAGACGCATTCAAGAACTGCCTACTGGCTGACCCCAATTACATGGATTTTCAGGGAACAACTGAGGCAGCTTTATTTGCTGAGAAGGGTATAGACACTGTGATATTTGGTCCTGGAGATTTAAAGCTGGCTCATTCAAAGAATGAATCAGTAGAAGTTGAACAGGTAATGAAATCTTCGAGATTATTATATGTTTTAATTAAAAAAGTTTTATCGGAAAGGGTTAATTAGGTGGCTAAAAATCTAAAAAGTGTTACCAATAATAATAAATCATTTAATGAAATAAATTTTCTAAAAAATTATGGGAATATTTTACTGCTTGTTTTGGTTGCCATAATAATGGTAATTTTGAATCCGCGATTTCTCAGCTTAAGAAATATATTAAATTTAAGCAAACAAATTGCTCCCACGGGGATTATGGCACTTGGGGCAATGTTTATAATTATGTCTGGAGGAATAGATTTATCTATGGGCTTTGGTGTTTCATTGGTAGCAGTGGTGCTGGGGATAGTCTATTTAAATACAGATAGTATTTTACTTGCTATTATTGTTTCACTAATTACGGGAGTTTTAATGGGTGTACTTAATGGTGTGATTATTACAAAGTTAAAAATGCTTCCGTTTATTACCACTTTAGCAACAATGTCAATATTCCAAGGTCTTGCATATCTCTTTTTATTTGGAAAAATGGCGTGGGTGAGACATCCATTTACTGTGTTCTTGGGCAACGGAAATATTTTTGGAATTCCATTTCCTTTTATATTTCTGCTTATTATTTACTTTATTGGCTATCTAATACTAAATCATTTTAAATTGGGCGTTTACACAATTGCTATCGGTAATAATGAAGAGGGTGTAATTTTTGCAGGGGTAAATGTTGACAAATATAAATTTTACCTTTACGTGCTTTCCGGTGTATTGACGAGCATTTGTGCAATTTTATTGATTTCAAGGTTGCAGATGACCACTCCAACCATTGGCGGTATTTCGATTTTATTGGATGCGATTGCAGCCACAATTATTGGAGGCACAGCGCTTACTGGTGGAAAGGGTTCTGTTAGAGGAACGTTCATCGGGGTGATTATAATTATTCTAATTGGAAACATTTTGAATTTACTTAATATTGATCCAAATTACAGAGATGTTTTCAAAGGTATGGTAATAATAACAGTTTTATTTTTTGATAGAGCTGTAAATGCAAGGCAATACGCAAAGCTAGACTGATAAAAAAATTTTAACAGCAAGGAGGAGGTGATACAAAAAATCTTGTTCTTTGGAGTCCTTTAAGAAAATAAATTACGAAAGGAGATTGTTTTTTATGAAAAAGTATTCAAAATTTATTGTTATAACGATTTTAGCACTTTCGATGGCTCTGAGCTTTACGTTCGTTGTAGCAGCAGCAGAAACGATGCAGGTCAAAATAGGAATGGTTATGATTGATTTAACCAACCCATTCTTTGTGGATATGATGAAAGGTGGAGATCTTGCGGAAAAAGAAGATGGGAATCTTGAAGTTATTTGGAAGAGCGCTGAGGGTAGTGTAGAAAAAGAAATTTCTTTAATCGAGAATTTTGTTGAGCAGAAAGTTGGTGCTATCTTAATAGACCCTCTTGATGTTGATGTAGTGAAGCCAGCAATGGAAAAAGAATTTAATGCTGGAATACCATTGGTAACTATGGGTAACTTTGTAGATACACCCTATGGGAATATTAGCACACTATATAATGACCGAGTAGACTACAGAAATTTAACTAGAATTCTCTGCTACTATTTAGACTCAAAGGGAAATATTGTACACATTTTTGGGAAGAAGGGTAATTTTGTTTCCGATGAAAGACTTGCTGGTTTTGAAGAGGGAGTAAAAGAGTTCCCTGACATCAAAGTGCTAGCAGTACAACCAGGTGAATGGGATCCGGCATTGGCACAGAGGATAATGGAAGACTACTTAACAGCATATCCGAAAATTGATGGATTGGCAGTTTGGCATGATGGTATTATGTATGGTGCCATGACAGCCTTAAGGAGTGCTGATTTAGTGGATGAGATTAAAGTAGTTAGCTACGATGGAGATATTGAATCGAGTAAAATGGTTAAGTCCGGTGAGCTAGTTGCGGATCTTTTAACTGGCGCTAGGAGAATTGGTGCTTGGAATGTTAAGGTAGGTGCGGCATTGGCAAGAGGCGCCAAACTTGATCAAAAGGTATTTTTGCCTACCAAATTTGTAATTTTGGAAGACACGCTAAATGAAGTAAGGGCTAATGGTTTTAAAGAAGATATTCAATGGATTACACCAGATGAAGCAATGGAAATTGCAGGTAACGCAGTTGTTGATTGGACTTGGGAAAAGTAAGTAGTAGAGTTAGAAGAAAGAAATTTTTATGGGGTATCATAAATACGATACCCCATAAAAATTCATAATTGGAAAAATATTAAAATATCCTAAATGTAATAATTTTTATTGAAAGGGAAGTAATAAGCATTGAATACTGCTTCAGTATCAAAAACAAAAATTAAAAAAGGTAAATATAATAGAAGTTACATAGTAAATCTATCGTTGGCATTAGTAATTATTATTTTAGTTGTTTTGTTTGGTTCGTTAAACAAGGATTTTATCGGGTTCAATAATATTATGAATATTATCCGCCAGACTAGTGTAATTGCTGTGGTGGCGATCGGAATGACATTTGTAATAATTGGGGGAGGTATAGATTTATCAGTTGGTTCAAATGTTGCATTTGGTGGTGCTGTAGGCGCAATTCTGATAACACAGACCGGAAGTAGTATTCTTGGAATTCTTGGAAGTTTGATAAGTTGCGCAGCCATAGGCGCACTAAATGGAATTGCAATCGGTAGGTTTGGAATCAGCCCACTAATGATGACTTTGGGAACAATGGCATTAGCTAGAGGCTTGACTTTAGGTTTATTACATGCAGTTTCAATTATCGTAAAAGATGATCTTTTTAACTGGTTAGGACAGGGAGAATTTGGGTCGATACCCGTAGTTGTTATATTTTTGCTTATTGTTTATGTGTTTTTCTATTTTTTTTCGAGTAAAAATTCTTTTGGATTAAGGGTATATGCAATAGGTGGAAATAAGTTGGCCGCAAAGGCTTCGGGTGTAAATACCAAAAATATCATTATGTATACATATGTAATAACTGGACTTTTGGTTGGTTTTGCTTCAATAATTACCGTTGGTAGATTGCTTTCCGCACAGCCATGGTCAGGACTTGGTTTGGAATTTGATGTGATTACTGCAGTAATAATAGGTGGTACAAGCCTTAAGGGTGGAGAAGGTAATATGATTGGAACATTATTTGGTGCTGCGGTTGTAGGGGTGCTTACAAACGGAATGTCGTTTTTATCTATTCCACCGTTCTATCAGTATATTTTTAAAGGTTTAATTATACTTGCTGTTGTATATATCGATAATGTGATTCATAGATCTAGAGTTTAGTAAAATTTTTTTATTAGTGAACTTACTGTTTAATATATAAGTGTGTGTTGGTAAAAAAAAACTTAAGGATTGAAACAATGGATTCGGAAAAAAATAACTTTTTAAAATTAAGAATGGAAAAGATATCAAAAGCATTTCCCGGTGTTCAAGCATTGGATAAGATTGATTTTGAACTTGAAGGGGGAGTTGTTCATGCTATAGTCGGAGAAAACGGTGCCGGTAAATCTACTCTAATAAAAATCTTGGCTGGCGTTTACAAAAAAGATAGTGGAGAAATTTACATTAATAATGATAAAAAAGAAGTACTGACCCCTTTTTTAGCAAAAAAAATAGGTATAAGTGTTATATATCAAGAATTTTCCTTAATTCCCGAACTGGATATCAGCCATAATATATTTTTAGGCAAGGAAAAATGCAAATATACCAGCTTTTTTATTGATAAAAAAATGATGCACAAAGAAACAAAGGAAATTTTGGCAAAATTGAACATTTATATAGATCCAAGAACCAAAGTAGGGGATTTGACTGTAGGTGAACAACAGTTAGTTGAGATTGCAAAAGCAATAATGAGCGATACTCGGATACTTGTTATGGATGAGCCCACATCAGCACTATCCAAGGAAGAAAAAGTAAAACTCTTTGATATTATTAAAAGGTTGAAAACTGAAGGAATTGGGATAATATACATAACCCATAGAATGAAGGAAATATTTGAAATTGCCGACTATGTTACGATCATGCGGGATGGGGCGAAGGTTGGTAGTTACAAAGTAAAGGATGTTGATGAAAATACTGTTATCAAATTAATGGTTGGCCGAGAACTGGGTAGTATTTATAAGAGGGAAAGAACAAACAAAAGGGGTGAGGTTGTTCTTAGGGTTGAAAATTTAACAAAAAAAGACGTTTTCAATAATATTAGTTTTTATGTCAGGAAAGGAGAAGTTCTTGGTATAAGCGGATTAATGGGTGCGGGAAGAACTGAAGTAGTAAGATGTATTTTTGGTCTTGATAAATTTGATTCAGGCAAAATATTTTTTATGAACCATGAGGTTAAGTTTAACCATCCATTCGACGCTATTAAGGAGGAAATTGGTTTTGTACCAGAAGACAGGAAGCGGTTAGGGATAATACCTCTTTTGGACATTAAAAAAAACATAGCTCTACCATCACTTCCTTGGATTTCTATTATTAGCGGTTGGATAGATTCAAATAAAGAATTGAAGCTTGCAAATGAGTTTTCAAAAAAAATGAATATTATAATGTCCTCACTTGGGCAGCAGGTTAGTTATTTGAGTGGTGGCAATCAACAAAAAGTGGTTTTAGCAAAATGGCTGGCGAGAAATGCTAAACTATTGATTTTAGATGAGCCAACAAGGGGTATTGATGTTGGAGCGAAATCAGAGATCCATAAACTGATAAGTATACTGGTAAATAATAATATAGCAATAATAATGATTTCCTCCGAACTGCCCGAAATTTTAGGGGTCAGCGATAGAATCTTGGTAATGCATGAAGGGAATCTGGTGACCGAATTTGATTATATTGAGGCAAACGAAGAAAACGTGATTATGGCTGCTACCGGACTTTCCAAATAACCCATTAATATCAAATACCATAATAAATTAATTAGTAATTATTAAACAAAATAAATATGAATAAAAATCATCTTGAATGCACTAAATTTAGAAAAAACTTCGAGTTTTCTAATATATATTTTTATGATGAATGCCACGGAATATTTGAGGTTAAATTTAATTATGTTAAAGTTAAGAAGAATTCTATTAGCTAAATTTTCTCGCAAAGGATATTCTTTTCTGTTCTTAAACATGCTAATCTAGGTGATTTTAATTTATCAAATATAAAGGAAGTTGAGAAGTTAATAGAGCAGATAAGGCAAGTTTAAGCATCCAGAGAAAAATTGTTAAATTAAGAAATTAGCTTACTTTAAATGTTTCTAAATATGAAAGGAGAATTGAATATGATTGGTGGTTATATGGGAAAACTGTTATTTGTTAATTTGACTAATAAAAAAATAACAGAAGAAACGATTGATGACAAAATAGCGAGAGATTTTCTGGGGGGATATGGTTTAGGTGTAAGAGTAATATATGAAAGACAAAAGCGTGGTGTAGATCCTCTTGGCGAGGAAAGCATTTATGGGATTTTACCAGGTCCATTAACCGGTACTCCCCTACCGGTAGTAGCTAGATATAATATTGTTGGTAAATCGCCTCTAACAAATTCATGGGGAGATGCAAACAGCAGGGGTTACTTCGCTCCTACCCTAAAATTTTCCGGTTATGATGGTGTATTTATTACCGGAATTTCCGATAAACCAAGGTACCTCCTAATTAATAATGGAAAAGCTGAGCTATGTGATGCATCTGAAATCTGGGGCAAGGATACATTTTTCACAGAAGATTATTTCAAAGCAAAATACGGTAAAAATGCGGAAGCTTCCTGTATAGGACCAGCTGGTGAGAAGTTATCACGTATAGCTGGGGTAATTACCGCAAAAGGAAAGGCAGCTGCACGATCCGGTCTTGGCGCGGTAATGGGTTCAAAAAAAATAAAAGCAGTGGTTGTTGTGGGAAATAAAGTAGTGCCGCTTGCAAATGCTGAATTAGTTGACACTCTTAGGAAAAAATATAATAAACAGATAAGAGATGGACACGGATTTGCTACCATGTATTCGACAACAGGTACTCCTGGATATGTTGAAACAGGAGCATGGAACGGTGACTCTCCAGTAAAGAATTGGTATGGTGTTGGTGAATCAGATCTAAAGGATATCAACCAATACAAATTTAATTTCATGGAAAAGTATATAGTCAAAAGAGGAACTTGCTATAAATGCCCTATGGGCGACTGGAAATATGTTGCCGTAAAAGAAGGACCCTATACCCTAGATGAGCTAACCCAAATGCCCGAGTATGAAACTACATCTGCTTTTGGGAGCCACTGTTTAAATACAAACTATGAATCAATTATTAAGTGCAATGATCTATGTAACAGATATGGACTTGATACAATATCAACCGGTGCAGCAATTGCTTTTGCAATTAACTGCTATGAAAAAGGATTAATTACTAAAAAAGATACTGATGGTATTGAGTTGACGTGGGGGAATCATCAAGCAATAGTTAAAATTACCGAAAAGATCGGTAAGAGGGATGGCTTTGGAGATGTGCTTGCAGATGGAGTAAAAATTGCTTCTGAAAAAATCGGTAAGAGTTCAGAAAAATATGCAATTCATGTTGGCGGACAGGAGCTACCTGCACACGATTCCCGTTTTGAACCGAGTATGGCAAGCATATACAAAAATGAGGCGACTCCTGGTCGCCATATTCAAGCTTGCCAATACTGTGTACCACCAATGCTTCCTGAACTTATGCCTGATATTGATTTTGGTTTCAGCTTTGGTAATAAGAGAGATATCTATACCGGAAGAGCAAAAGCGCAAAGAGTACTCGCTAATCTATTCCATAGTTTAAGTTCAATCGGGATGTGTGCATGGGGATTTCTATCAACAGATGTCACATTTATGCATGAATGTCTGTCAGCTGTAACTGGTTGGGAGGTTGATTTAGATGAAATATTATTAACAGGTGAAAGAATCGGGAATCTTCGATTAGCATTTGCACTAAGAGAAGGCGTAAATCCCATCAAACTAAAATATCCGGATATAGCAATAGGCAAGCCACCCTTTAAAAATGGACCGACTAAAGATATCACTGTGGATTTAGATCTGCTCACGAAGGAATATTGCCAAGAGATGGGTTGGGATGTCAAAACCGGTAAGCCTACTAAAGGAAAGTTGGAAGAATTAGGTCTCGGTTGGGTAATAGACGATATTTATAATATATAAATGTTGAATAAAATCAATTATTAAGATACTCCGGATAAACTATTTGTAGGGATTTAACGAAGAAAAGCAAGAAATTTTGGCAGCGTATACAATTTTGGTTGCTATTTAGTCTTTTAATTCTTTTTTAAATTATAAAATAGTAGTAGTATTGTGGAGAGTGTGGGCAACCTGAAGGGTTGTCCAAGTAATGGGGGTAACTCTTTAGGAGTTATCCACATTACGT
>Ga0114919_10002800_pt1 | contig 14073 bp, 17 predicted proteins | sample BlataG_FD_88682 | JGI IMG/M metagenome (GOLD analysis project Ga0114919, IMG submission 88682) | Deep subsurface microbial communities from Black Sea to uncover new lineages of life (NeLLi) - Black_00105 metaG | ecosystem: Environmental > Aquatic > Marine > Oceanic > Sediment | place: Atlantic... | reverse complement strand
TGGCGACCGAAGAATGCGGCTAGAGATGATGATAAACTTATCAATGTCTTAAGATACGGATACTATAGTTTAGATAAGGAATACGATATCGTTGTTTCAATTATGGCTAACTGCCCTGGGCATACAGTGGAGGCTGTTGAGAAAGCAATCAAGCTGCTGAAAAGAGAGAACTTGTGGGAGGTTAGATCATTTAATGACAACGGTAGTGAAAGCGGAATACTAGTTCTCAGAAAGGAGATATTAGAGGATAACAGAGACATATCATATTATATTGGAGGGGTTGTTTCGAACGTACGAGAGGTGCACTATCGAGTGGATTTAGAGTGAGTAAAAAACTGATCATAGGCAGTAAGATTGAGAAAGAACAACAGCTTTTACGTGGAGGCGATCAAGTGAATATAAAAAACAATACTCGGCATCCTGTCTACTTCATAGTAGAGATGGGGCAGAATCATCAGGGAGATATCAGAATAGCAAAGGAGATAGTTGATAGCCTTAGTGACTTGCCGGTGTCTTGTGTTAAGACAGCAAAGAGAGATATCGATACATGCTTGACTGAGAAGCAGAAAAGCATGCCGTATCTCAATCCGAATTCGTTTGGTAAGACGTATTATGAGCACAGGAAAGCACTGGAGCTATCGAAAGACGACTTTGTAGAATTGAAGAACTATGTAGAAGGGGCTGGATTTGATTTCCTAAGTAGCTTTACAGATCTCAACAGTCTCCTTTTCTTAATGGAAATTAACGTTAAGGGGTTGAAGATTGCGTCATCGCGTCTCGCAGATATTGCGTTGCTGAAAGCTGTATCTGCGATTGATCTACCAGTAATAGTCTCAACGGGGATGTCTAGTATAGAAGATGTAGATAGGGCAATTGATATACTTAAGGGGAATGAGAAATATTTGTTGCAATGCACTAGTGTCTATCCGTGTCCGGGAAACGAACTTAACCTGAATACGATTTCAATGTATAAGGAAAGGTATAAAGACAGGATTGACGGAGTGGGGTTCAGTGGTCATCATTGGGGAATAGCTCCGGACATTGCTGCGTACATGCTGGGTGCAACAATACTCGAACGGCACTATACGTTGGAAAGAGGAATGAAAGGAACTAATCATGCGGCGTCACTTGAAAAGAAAGGAATACAATATATATTAAATTACATTAGTCAGATCGAAGAAGCACTAGGTACAGATACAAAGAAAGTACTAGAGTCAGAAATTCCAGCAATGGAAAGATTGAGAGCTGACTTATGACTAGCAGAGGTGAATTGCTTAGACACTACTACGACTTTTATTTTCGATACTACGGTTTAGGGGAAAGGACGTTAGAGTCGTTCGGATACTGTGTAGACTATATTGATATGATCATAAGTGTTGCTCACAAGAGTGATAAAATTCTAGAGTTCGGTTGCGGGGTAGGATTTAATCTAAACTACTTTTATCAAAAAGGATTCAGAAATTTATACGGCACTGATATTAGTAGTGAAATGCTAGAGGAGGCCAAAGAGAAATTCGAAGGAATTAGTTTTAGAGAATTAGGAGCGCTTAACGAAAGAAACTTCGATCTAATTTTCACACGAGCCGTATTACAGGAGAAAGAAAATACGGATACAGATGTTATTGAAATACTAAAAACGTTCCATAGTCTCCTGGAAGACATCGGCGCTTTAATAACAATAGAGGGACAAAGTGTTCGTGCTTGGATAGAACTTTTCTCAGAGGCAGATTTTGAGCTTGAACTACAACAAGATGACTTCTTTAAGTGGAGAAAGGTAATAAACGATGGTTAAGTTGTTGGACGTAAATAAGGATTGGAGACAAACTCGACCAGATCTAACAAGAGTAGAGGGCGGATGGTTGTTTACTGGATATCAATCCTATATTTTTACAAAAGATAACATAACTCCATTAAATCAGCCACTACAAGTAAAAGATTCTATAGTGCGCCCTTATCTAAAAACTTTAATTGATGCTGATATGACAGTGCTAGATTTAGGTTGTGCAAATATGTACTTTGGACTTTTGGCTCAAACACTAGGAGCAAAAAGCATTTTAGGTGTGGATATAGACAAAAGGTATCTCGCTAAACTTCATACATTATTCTATGAAGCAAAATTACAAAATGTAGAAGTTATAGATATGAATGTAGTAGAAGTACAAGGGTCATATGACGTTGTTATTGCTTTAGCAATTGTACATTGGATATATAGTTGCACGGCTCTTGTTGGAAGTTTAGATAAAGTTATTAAATTTTTAGGAAGATTAACAGAGAGAGCTTTATTTGTAGAATGGGTAAATGAAGATGATTCAGCAATTCAAAGTTTTGGACATATTAAATATAATAAGGATTTGGCAGAAGATGATTATAATAGAGAGACTTTTATAAACACAGCAAGCGAAATTTTTAAGGAAGTAAAGTCAATCGGTTTTTCAAAATTAAACAGGGAGATCTTTTTATGTATAAAGTAATTGATAATACTTGGAGTGGTCGAATCATAATTGATGGAGAAGTTGTAAAGAAGGTTTTTAAAGAAAAGGCATTTAGTAGAGGGTGTTTAGGACGAGAAATAGGCTGGTTGGTTACAATGGATAAATTTGATAGGGTTCCAAGCCTTATACGTATTGGACCTAATTATATGGAGATGCAATATATGGGAGAGCCAATAACTAAAGAAACTATTCCGAAGAATTGGGAAGATCAAATGAAATATATTCTTGATGGATTAAAAAAATATAAGTGTTCTCATAATGATATAAAGCCAGAAGATATATTGGTTAAAGATGAAATTATTAATCTTGTGGACTTTGGCTGGGCTACAAAAATTGGAGAAACTATTCCGAAGAATTGGCCTTTAGGTATAGGAAGAGAGTACAAGGTAGGCGTTCACGTCTTCGACGATAAACACGCCTTTGCTAAATCAATGGAAATAATCTTAAGAGGAGGAGCGTAGCCTTGAACTTTACAGTTGCAGTAGCGACACCAGGACGTATAGATTCTCTTGAACTACTTAAGAAATCTTTTAACGAAACAACTTCAAAACCCAATAGAATAGAGTTTATTTTTATAGATAACGCTAATACTTTTGACTTAGACTTATCTGATTGGCTAGATGATCTAAATGCGGAAAAGAAAAGATTTATCAAGAATGAAACTAGTCAAAGTGTTGCTCAGTTCTGGCATCGATTTATAGTGATAGCAGAATATAATTGGGTTATATTAGTCAACGACGATGTGCTTTTTACTTCTAAATGGGATAAAAGATTAGAAGGACTAATATCAGATAACCCCTCCTTTGGTATGTTCTTAATGTGTCTTCCTCAGCAGTTTAGTGGATTTGCAATCAACAAAGAATTTTATGAAAAGTACGGACCCTTCAGACAAGAGTATCCGCGCGGTGGATGGGAAGATATAGATTTCTTTATGACGGTAGCGTTAAAAGCAGGATGTAAGAGTCGTAAGGAAATATATGATCAATGCATATACCCTGCGGATGGATTAGAAGGAGGCCCTCTCATTAAGCACCACATTCTTCGTGATTCCAAGTATCGTCGTAGTTGGAATCACGCAATGAACTTCAGAGTATTCGAAAAATATTGGGAACGCGTAGATGCCCTCGAAGGGGCGATCTGGACACACGATGGAAAGATTTGTAGACCAAAACCAGGACTTCCGTTAAACAAAATTCCACCACCATGGCCAGAGGAAAGTAAGGAGGATTAAAATGCCAGAATGGCTCATAGAACTTTTAGCAGTAGGAGTAGGGCTTCCTCTTCTCCTGCGTCTCCTACCTAATAAGAAGTTGTTGGGTTGGGGCCAATGGCTCTCTTTTAAGTTTGAACGAGGGAGATATTTTCTTTATGTATTAGCTCATAAAGGAGGTGCTTTGGTCAGCAAATTAGGTAGAAGTAAACTTGGTAAGAAGGCCTGGGAGAAGATTGAAGCAGGAACAATAGAGGCCATATTGTCAGGATTTATTAGGTCTGAGGATAATATGCCTTGGTCGGGACCTTTAGCGTTAGCTTTTGGACTCATGGATGGATTGAACAGTGATGAAGAAGGCTATCAAAAGAAAGGTCCCGGTGTTAAGAAGAAGGTAATAAAAGAAGGAGAATGACAAATGATTTCGTTTGACAGGAATTTAGTCAAAAAATTCATCGAGCATCTGATGAAGAAATATGATGTTCGCAAACTCATGGGTGAAGCTAAAAGGGTCATTCGCGCTCTTGACTGGAATCCTTTTAAACTAGATGACCCAGTCAAGTTTGAGACCGCCTGGGATGAGACAAAGAACAATTTTATTCTCATAGGGGGCTTCATCAAAAAAATAGTAGACATGGTAGAGCTGGCGGTAGAGGATTTGGAAGAAGCCTTGTCTGGTCCTGAGAAGTTGGAGGTGGCCGTTCAGTTTTTAGACGATGTAATCCGTTTGCCATTCTACTTGGAGTGGTTAGATAAACCCATTCTTAGGCTTCTACTGAGTTTGATTGTGACACAACTTAACGATGAGAGAGGTCACACTTGGGACGAGACTGTGATGAGGGAAACTGTGTCAAGTGACCTCGCCTGATGCTTTGAATTGGGAAACGGTTCGAGAAGATGAAGCGGATGAGTTGAAGATCCTCTTTCAACGAGCTTCAACTCATCCGAATAAATGGAGGTTATGCTGTGCAGGATTTGAAGATGTTGAAGAATTGACTCAAATCTTTGAAGAGGGGGATCCTCACACAGCAGCCCAAAAGTACATGGAATACAGAAGTGCTCTTAGAACAAAAGGTCTTGCGGCTTTTCTTCCAATAGAGATTCCCGGAGATGTTCAATGCACAAATCTTGAGTGTAAACAACTCAGAGAACAACAGTGGTGGCGGCACTGTCCTCGGTGCGGTACAAGATTTCCTGACTAGGCAGAAACTAGTTACTTAGATTGTTGACGTTTTTGCAATATATTGTACTGTACACGATGAAAGCAGCCACCGTATGGTTATAGTGCAAAACGGAGAAAGCCAATGGGCTCGAGTTACCCTTAGGGGAGGATTTCGAGGACCTGTGTCTACTGCAATTATGAAAGGTCTTCCTGTTCGCAGATGGATTAAAGGCTCATCTGAAGGTCCAGGTCACTGGGAAATTCCTTATCATTCAATAGATGATTTAAGGACTCTTTTGAGTTCAAGATTCCCTATGACAAACTTAATTACAGAGACTTCGGTTCAAAGGAAAGCTATTGAATATAAAAAACGTATAAAGAAATTGAAAAGACTTCAACTTTTAGGTTTAACAGAAGAAAATTTAGAAATCGAAGTGCCAGGATTCACAGGTATCTTACCTCCATTTCAACAAGCCGGAGTCAAGTTTATGAACTCCGCTCTCACCCGATTCAAAAACAATAAAGGTGTTTTGTTAGGTGACGTTGTAGGATTAGGTAAAACCGTTCAAGTTATAGCTACTTCTTTATGGCTTCAACACAAAGATAAAATTGATATAGTCATTGCTGTGGTGCCTGCTAGTATAAAAATCAAGTGGGGCCAGGAAATAACAAAATTTTGTGAAGAACGATTCACCATCCTTCAAACAAAATCTCAATGTGGAGGTACCTCCCCATATAAAGAACAATTTATGGATAGTGGTATATTCTTTTATATTGTAAACTATGATATTATTTGGCGTATGAAGAAAGAATTGACTTCAATAATGGATACTGGCCGATGCTTATTAATATTAGATGAATGTCAATATATTAAAAATGCATCAGCTAAAAGAACACAAGCGGCTTTCTCTTTAAGTGATCACGCAGAATATGTAATTGAGATGTCAGCCACCTTTTTAGAAAACACTGTTACAGACCTATTCAATGTATTTAAAGTGCTCAATCCTAATATATTAGGTTATGATGCTATGCATTTTGATAGGAGATATGTGCAGAGAGATTGGTGGGGTCAACCGGTAGGCTTTCAAAACTTAACTGAACTTCACAGACAGGTGTCCCCTTTTATCATTCGTAGAAGAAAGGAACAGGTAAGAGATCAACTTAAAGGGTTAATTGCAGATCAAATAATAGAAACCGATATTCATATTACCTTATCAGTAGAACATCGACGCATATATAATGAAGTTAAAAGCCAAGTCTTTGAATCATTAAAAGACCTTGAACGGGCACAAAAGATTAAGCAAGCTGAGTTGTTGGCTTTGATCACATATTTGAGGCAAGCTGCCCTTAGTACTTCGTTAGTCGGCGCCGAGGCAGAAGTATCTTCTAAATTAAAGTATTTGCTGACCTTTATGGAAGGATTTGACCCAGAAGCTAAGATAGTAATTTTTTGTTTCTTTGTAAAGATGTGCGATGAAATAGGTAAAGCTATAAAAAACGAAGGATATAAAACCTATATTGTTCACGGGCAAAATACAACGAAAAGAGAAAGAGCAGATATAGTTAATGCATTTTTAGTAGATGACTATAGAGTGTTGGTTGCATCAGATGTTTTAAAAGTTGGGCAAGACTTGTATTCAGCAGCCTATCTTGTAAATTTTGATCTATTGTGGAACCCACGGGCTATGGACCAACGCAAGGGACGGATTGATCGTGTTGGTCAGCAAAATGAAATTCTATATATGTATAACCTTATTGCAGATGGCACTATTGAAGATCGTATGATGGAAGTGATCGAAACAAAAGATGATCTATTTTTAGAATTAGCTGAAAGTGGGCAAAAGGACTCTCGGTTGACGACCAAAAGGCTAAAAGGCCTGCTTGATATGGAGTTGAATAGATGAAACAACGGGAATCATGGATACTCATGTTAGGGTATCCAAATATCCCTATGCAAGCTAAACGGTTATATTGGCTGCTTGACCGTGTAGCAAACAAGGATTGGGTGGTAGTGACCACTAATACTGCGCTTTCGAAGATAACAGGCAAAGGCGTAGAGATGATTGGACAGTATCTAAGGGCTCTGCGAATCGCTGGGCTTCTAGAAATTCTAGAAATTGGGCGAGGTCGTAATCCTAGTAGATACCACTTACTACCACCTAATCCTAATAATTTAGATTATAAGCGAGCTGTTAAAGTATTGAAGAACTCGTCAGGTCATGCAAATAGTTCTAGCAAATCACCTAAACCTCAAGCACTACAAACAAAGACCATTGGCAGTAGTATTATACTTAAGTATAATAATACTACTGCCTCTAATGTGCTCTTGGATGGAAGTGGATTAAACAAGAAAGATTCTCAATGGTTGCTTTCTCAGTGTGGTTCAGACCTAAAAACCTTAGGAAAATATATAAAAGATGATCCTAGTAAAAGATCAAAGAAGGTTAATAGTTGGAATACATGGGATTTTATATATTTTGCTAGATGGCTTTATCAAAAGACATTCAATAAGCCTTGCTTAGTACTATCCTTCAGCAAAGGTAGTACACAAGGTTCGGCTGGAGGTAAAGTTCTTACAAAGATAAAGTCAGGTCTGATCAGAAAGTTTGATAAGCATGGGTTAACTAAAGCTCACGCTGTAGTTTATTTACTTTGGCTGTTTAGAGAAAAAAGAAAAGATATTCTTGAGCTTAGTGCTTTGGCAGGTATCATAGCATCGGCGGCATATCAACAAGGATGGATTGATTCCTGGATATCTCCAATGGATGTGCCTGAGCCAATTGAATTCTTAGAGACACCTGAAATAGTGCATTGTTTATATAACGAAGATATGACGTTACGCCCTTGGGAGAAGTATTGGGATCCAGGTTCTCAACTATGTATGCTCTGCCCTCATAAATTGATGTGTGAGGCAAAGGGCGAATAGAAAGAAGATAAAAATGGTTTTGTTTGCTAAAAAGAAGCTTTGGAAGGGTGGCGGTGGTTTGTGAGCAAAGACATATTCCAAAATCTTGACTTCGAACGTACTGTTTTAGCTCTATGGCTTAGGAGTCCGACACTACGAGAACAATGGGCTACTAATAGAAGCCTTGTGTATGAGGGTCTATTTGCGGATAGTATGCATCGCAAAATATATCGTGAAGCGGCAAGCCTTATAGAACATGATCTTAGAGCTTTTAATCCTAAAATATTGAAGCATCGACTTAAAAGACGATTAAGTGCATCTACTTTTGATGTTGCTTGTGAAGTTTTAAGAAAATTATCGAGGCTTAAAGGTGATAAAGAGATGTTTCCTATATTTAAGGAAGAGTTATCTCGGATGGAACAAGCTCGTAAATATTTAACTTTAGCAATAGAGGTTAAAGATGACCTTAAGGAGGGAGATATAGATGGCGCTAAGTCGAGGGTCGAAAGTTTACTATCAGAAGCTGTCGGTGAATCACCTAGTGTTGACGCCGGTGAAATATGGGATGATTTACCAGAGCATGAGCAATATTTTGAAGATTACAGGAATAATCCTGAAAGGTATTGGGGAATTCGTACTGGCATATCCCTTTTTGATAAGGTCACTGGAGGTTCCAGAAAAGGTTTATTTTACATTATCGCTGCTCATACGAAGAGAGGAAAGTCGATCTGCTTGAATGAGGTGGCTTATACAGCAACTTTAGCTGGAAAGTTTGTGGTCTCTGCAACAGTTGAGATGCAGAAAATGCAAGCTCAATGGAGGTATATGTCTAGGGCTTCTGGTGTCCCTGAGGAGAAGATAAGAAGTCCTAGATATCTTACAGCTAAAGAGGAACGTATAATAAGAGATTCTTTACAAAGAATAAAGGAAGGAGGAGGTTTATTATATACGGCTGAATTTAGAGGGCACAACTGCACCGTTCCTAGGTTGTGGTCGATGTGTCAGGCGGCAGAAAAATTGTTTGATAGACCTATAGATATATTGTGTGTTGATCATATGCACGATATGACTCCAGTAGGGCGCTATGCGGCTCAACGATCATGGGATGCATATGGAGAGATATCATGGGATTTAGCGGCTATGGCTAAAGATTTTAGGCACATAGGTGATCCTCCAGATAAACCTTCTGGAATGCCTGTGTGGACAGGAAATCAGACTAAACCTCAATCAGAGCATAAGGTGAAATTGACTAGAGAAGATATTGCTTATTCTCCACTACCTATTCAGCACGCTTCATATGCAATGTATTTGGCTGCAAATGAAGAGGATGAAGTTATAGGGCGTTTAAGATTTGGATTTGTTCACGGAGGTAGATTTGGAGGTACTATAGATCAAACGTATTTGTATCCTAATTTTGAGGTTATGTTGCTCAATGATATAGGTATGGTACCTACATCTGAAATAGAGTCTTCGGCAGGGGACTGGAAGTGAAAAGAAATGATAGATTAGTTGAGAACTTTGCTAAAGATTTTGATCTTTGGGGATATCTTGAAAGACATGGAGTAGAAAAACTCTCTGTATCAGGTGTGAACATTATGGGTTGCTGCCCATTCCATGAGGAGGATACTCCTTCATGGGGTATTAATAGATATAATTTCTTATACAATTGTTTTGCCTGTCACGCACAGGGCAATTTAATAACTTTAATGAAACACTTTGGAGATAATTCTTTAGAAATATTTAAGGACGGTTATGTTGCGCCTACTGATGTTAGTGAACTTGAACGGTTAGAGGGCGAATTATTGCAAATGTTAGAGGAGAAAGAGGAAGAAAAACCTCTTTTGTTTTCTTTTCCTAAAAATGTTTATGAATCGGACTCGAAGGAGTTTAAGCAATTGCTATATAGTCTTGTGTTTGCAGATAGAGGTATTTCAGTGGCTACTTGCAAACGATATAATTTAGTTATAGGAAGATCTGGTAGATGGCAGATGAGAGCTTTGATTCCTATATTTGACCATGAAGGTAATTATAGATTTTTTGCTGGAAGAAAGATTGAGAAAAAGGGAAGTAGGATAAAGTGGCTTTATCCTAAAGGATGTGACAGGGCCTCAGTGATATTCAACCTACGTAGGGTGCTTAATATTGGCGAAGCTGTAGTAGTTGAGGGCATATTTGATGTAATGAAACTTGATCAATTAGGTATACCTGTAGTATCGTTATTATCAAGTCAAGTTAGTCAAAAGCAGGTGGCGTTGTTATCGAGATTAGATAGTGTTGTTTTGATGTTTGATGGGGACTTTCCAGGTAAAATAGCAACAAATGTGGTAGGTCAAATTTTATTTGATAAGGGCATTGAAGTTAAAGTTGTCTATCTTCCTGCACAAAAGGATCCTGATCAGTTAAGTGAGGCTCAGGTATTTGATTTTGTGAAAAATGCAAAGAAGATCATTGCCATTAACAAGAAGAAAATTGTGCTTGAACCGTGAGTTATTTTTGACCTGACAACTATTAGAATCATGTATTATAATATTATGTGTTCACGATTTATTATTTGTTATAAATAGGAGCGAGACATGGGCCAATGTTTTATAAATTGGGAAACCGAAAAAGAGACGATCAACAATCTAGCACTACAGGCCAAAGAAGGAGATGATAAGGCTTTAAGCATACTTTTAGTCACAGGTCGAGTTCAATATAAATTTATTAAGCACGCTAACGTTAAAGCTCGACGATCAAGGTTTCGCACAGCAGACGATATGCTTCAATATTTGATGCTTGTAATATGGCAGGCCCTAAGATCTGAAGAAAAGGCTCATAAAGGTCTCCGATGGGATGAAGGTGGAGGCATGGACTTTCCTTATTGGGTTTTGAGGTGTTGGAATCATCGGATGGATTTGAAAAATGAGGAGGAAAAGAGAAAAAAGAGACTTCCTATAGGAGGCTTTACTAAGCGGATTTTAGAAGATTCTTTGAATCTTCAATATGCTAAGGTTAGTTATCAGCCAAATAGTATAAACCGGATAGCTATGGAAATATTTTTGGGAGAAGTAGAAAGGTTATATGATAAAAAGACAAGGGAATTGTGTGAATTATTAACTGATGGTTATACTAAGGCTGATATAGCGGAAGTATTATATCCAGATGTATCGTATCAGAAGCGTTGGGCGAGAGTTAATTTATTATTCAAATCTTTAAAATCAGTGGCTGAGGATGTAGGTTTTATTAAGTAATTTTAGAATATCTGAGAAATTACTATATTATTATATTGTGACTACTGCGACCAAAGATAAGGTTGATTGGGAGAGTTTTAATCTTCGCACAGAACAAGGCAATCTACTTATTTGTATTGCTAGGCATAAAAAGTGGGTTGATCCGCAGTCGCAGTATTATATCCTTTATCCCGAAGGCACAAGAAAGCTGTGGGCTTATTATGAGAATTTTGACATAGATAAAATGACAAAAAAGATATTTCAAAAGTCTGTGAGGTTGGGATTACTTGGGAGAACAAAGGATCTTATAGAGGAAGGAATTATTGATGGGTGACTTTGTCCATCTTCATGTCCATTCTCATTTTAGTTTATTGGATGGTCTTATGGATGTGTCGGAGATAGTCGATGCTGCTAAGAGTTTCGGTCACGATGCGATTGCTATAACTGATCATGGTAATTTGTATGGGTGGTTTAAGTTTTGGAAGGCTTGTAAGGAGGCGGAAATTAAACCTATATTTGGCTGTGAAGTATATATAGCAAAAGATCATCAGTTGAGGGGCCCAGAGCATAGAAAAAGATGGCATTTAATTTTGTTAGCTCGAAATGAAGAAGGTTTCAAGAACTTGATTCAATTATCTACAATAAGTTTTATTGATGGCTTTTATTATAAACCTCGCCTTGACCTTAAGCTTTTATATAAGTATAGGAAAGGCCTTATTTGTTTATCTGGTTGTATGGCAGGTGAAGTCGGGGAAGCTATTAACAATGGAAATGCGGTTCAAGCTAAAAAAGCTGTTCGTGCTTATCATACTATTTTTAAGGATGATTATTATTTAGAGATAATGCCTCATGAGGATTTGAAATTGTATAATAAAAGGTCTGTAGGTTTAGCATATGATCTCGATGTGCCTATGGTGGCAACCTGCGATGCTCATTTCCTTAGGCCTGAAGATCATGAGTTGCACGTTGTTCTTTTGAAGATAAGAACAAAGGGTGGTTTTGAATATCATGCTCCGGATATTTGGCTAAAGTCTAAGGAGGAAGCATTAGAAACATTTCGTGGCCAAATCACCAAACTTACGGCTACTCAGGCCATCGATAATACTGTTCGGATAGGTGAACAGATTGAAGCAGTAGACATAGATTGTTCACAAAAACTTCCACACTTTGAGGTTGAGAATGTTTGAAATAGATAGAGTAGAGTTTCTGGGTTTGTTGGAAGTCCTGCAGGTTGCGGTTGAGAAGAAGAGATTGGATTTAATGGCAATACGAGGGGTTAGGTTAAAGACTGAAAACGGCTACCTCTTTATGGCTTCAACGAATTTAGCGTTGTCGGTTAAAATATTTAATGTGCCTTTGTTAAAGTATAAAGAGGATCTAGACGTTGTAATTGCCACTGATAGGTTGTATTCTATTGTTAAGGCGTCTACGGTATCTACGTTGAGGTTTAAATATAAGGAACCTCAAATTCACTTACACGCAAACGGTATTAGTAGGATTAATACCTATAATGTAAATGAATTTCCTCAAATTCATGTAATATCGGATGAAGATGAACCTGTTTTAACGTGGTCTATTAGTGAGTTTAAGGAAGATTTAAAGAAAGCTGCAACTACGGTTGTTAAAGATGTTGAAAGATTGCCTCATTTTGCAGGAGTGTGTATGGATGGAGATTTTTATGCTACTGATACTAAAAGGATGATTCATGTTACAAGTCTAGGGTCTAAGGTAGATCCTATAACAGTTGTTCCCCAGGTTGCGGAAGCTTTTTCAAAGATACCAATGGAAGAAGAAGGCGAGGTTAGGGTCTATATATTGAGGAAAAAGAAAGGTGCAGAGCCAAGTGCGGTGTTTGAGTTTGGGAATATAAGAGTGGGATCACAGACATTTTCAGAACCCTTTCCTATTGAGCAGGTTCTTAAAATTATTAAAGACACAAAGGAGGCGGCAAGTATTGTAGCAACTGTCAAGAGGGAACAACTAATAGAAGTTCTTGGCAGGGCCGCATTGTTTGAGGATTCTCATGCGACAGCGGATCTTAGATTTAATGGGGAGAAGGAATTGCTTGAAGTTCGTTGTATAATGATGGATAAATCAGGAGAAGAATATACGGAAAGGCTGGAGTGTAGGTTAGCAGGAGCAAAAAGGTTTGTAGTGACCTTGAATTTCAGGGAACTGTCAGCAATACTACTTACTTTACAGGATAAAATAGTTAGGTTGTGTTTCTCCTCTCCGGATAAACCGTTTTATCTAGCATCAAAAGATAAAACGGTGGAGTTTATTAGTACAACCTTAAAAAGGATTTGATATGTCAGAACTTCAAGAGGGTACCTTTGATCTTGAATCTGGAGGTGTAAGTTGGCATAAAGTTGAGCCGATTCTTGAGGGCAAGAGAAATTTTGTTACTCAATCTACTTCTTTGTTTGCTACGTATTTGGCCGAAGAGAAAGAGATGCAGGTTGACTATGTTTGGCTTAAAAGGGAACGCCGCAGGCCTGCTATTACTGTAGGTAAACACATATTGCAGGTGAACACAACTACTTATAGGCCAGATTTTCATGGTGCTCAGTCAGTTATGCTTTGTCCTAATGCTGATAAAGCTAAAAGAAAGGGTTATCATGAGATGGTTGGAAGAAAGCTAATATATAATGATGTAACAGATTTTGTTATATTGCTTTTAGACGATGATCAGAAGGAAATTTTATTAAGGTATCCAGAAATTACTCCATCTGAAAGGAAGCAGCTTTTAGGAATAGAGATGTTTATAATGTCAAGAGAAGAGGTAGTTGGGTTCTTTAAACAAAGGACAAAAAGTAAAGGTATTCATCAGCGAGTTTGGAGAAATGATCAACATGGTGTAGATGCATGGCTCAAAGGGTTTAAGAAAAAGAAAAAACAGGAGGGCTTTTGATGTATAGATTAAGAACAACATTCAGGTTTTCTGCCGCGCACTATCTTCCTAGTCATTCTGGAAAGTGTGCAAATATTCATGGGCATACGTATAAGGTAGAAGTTTTCGTTGTAGCTAATAGTTTGAATAAAAGTGGGATGGTGGTGGATTTTGGAGAGATTAAAGCTGTAATAGCAGAGTTAGA
>Ga0114919_10002799_pt1 | contig 14077 bp, 9 predicted proteins | sample BlataG_FD_88682 | JGI IMG/M metagenome (GOLD analysis project Ga0114919, IMG submission 88682) | Deep subsurface microbial communities from Black Sea to uncover new lineages of life (NeLLi) - Black_00105 metaG | ecosystem: Environmental > Aquatic > Marine > Oceanic > Sediment | place: Atlantic... | reverse complement strand
TAGTGATTATTGTATTCATACCAGCCTTCCTTTCTTGGTTTTTCCAAAGAATTTATCGGAAGGTTGGTATGTTTTTGCTTATAGTTCATTGAAATTAGCCGCCTAAAAAGTGCGAAAGTTAACTTATAATAAGACTCGATTATTCATCAAACAGAGCCCCGACCGTGAGGGAGGGGCAATTACCGGAGGTAGAAAAATGGCCAAGCGAAAATCAATCCTTGTTTTGGTAGTGGTTTTATCGTGTGCGAGCATTTGTTTTGGTCAATACAGCGACGGCGATGGCTCGCCGGAAAACCCCTACCAAATCGCCACAGCGGAAGATATGAACCAAATCGGCGCAAATCCTAACGACTGGGATGCCCACTTTGTAATGGTAAACGACATCAATCTTGCCGACTACACCGGTACACAGTTCAATATCATCGGCTATTACGAATCTTACAAGTCACCCAATAATGCTCCTTTTACCGGTGTCTTTGACGGCAACAGCCATGCGATTTCCAACTTCACTTACGAATGCACTGGCACCAATGGCATTGGTCTTTTTGGTTATGTATATAACCCGAATGCAAAGATTAAAGATTTGACCTTAAGTGAGCCCGATGTTAACGTAGCAGGTGATTCTTATTACGTTGGCTCGCTTGTTGGCTACTTGAGAAACGCAACGATTACCGGCTGTGCCATCGAGGACGGCAGCGTTTCGGGATATTTCTACATCGGCGGGCTGGTGGGACACAACTGGGGTGGAACTATTTCGAACTGTTACGCCACGGGAGATGTTTCGGGAATTCTTCGGGTCGGCGGCTTGGTAGGATTGGGGGGTACTATCTCAAACTGCTACGCTACTGGTAATGTTACTGGAAATTATTATGTCGGCGGCTTGGTAGGAGAAAATTACGGCACCATCTATAACTGCTATGCCACGGGACGCGTTTCTGGAGATGGTAGGGTCGGTGGGCTGGTGGGAGGTTGGGGATCAATAGCAATAAATTCCTTTTGGGATGTGAATACCTCCGGACAGACAAGTAGCGCCAGCGGGGAAGGCAAAACCACCGCCGAGATGCAGACCGAGAGCACATTTACCGGCGCCGGATGGGACTGTATAGAAATCTGGAATATCGGCGAAAATCAAACATATCCGTTTTTGAGGGTTTATCCGGCTGGAGATATCAACCACGATGATATTGTAAACTTCTATGACTTTGCGATAATAGGCGACCACTGGCTCGAAGGACTTTAAATAGCGGATAGCCCTTCGGCAAGCTCAGGATAAATTTATAGCGTATAGGGTATATCGTCGCCGTGCCGACGATGGCTAAACGGTAAAAGAATAAAGAATATCCAATATCGAACAAGGAATATCGAATTATGAAGTGAGTTTACCGCTCCCTTACGGTCGCGGCTCTGCTTTCCATTTAATTTGGTGGGCTAAGAGCCCACCCTACCTAATAAAACTGCAGGTGATAGCAACACGCTGTTTATTTTGCGGTTTTTAAGAATTCCTCAATGATGTCCGTGCTTTTTTCCTCAATGGCCAAATCAAACATTTTGTCCTTTACCTCAGCAGGCAGCAGCTCAATACTTTTGGTAGTAGCGGAGTCGAACTTAGCCATTGGATAAAGCTGTAATAACCGGTCTTTCTGCTCGGCGCTGCAGTATAGCCGAAGGACCTTCATTCCTGCTAATACATCTTCGGTCATATCGGTAAGATTGACCTTATTGAGTTTCTCGTATCGTTCTTCGTTGATCCATATATTTATAGGATATTTCTCAGCCATTTTTATTCCATTCATCTCTTAAAAACCTTTCGTCTTATTAATCGTTCACGTGGTATAAACATTTTTTGCGTCATTGCGAGGAGTCCAGCACCAATTTTTGGTGGCGGACGACGAAGCAATCTCAAACGTGATAATTGAGATTGCCACGGCCTGCTTCGCAGGCCTCGCAATGACAAAAAATGGCACATTTGTGTCGTGAACGGTTGCCATCTCACAGCTCTGCTAATTCAAAGACCGGCTGTCTTTTTGCGAGATATTCTTCAGTGCAGAAAGGCGAACCAAATCCGTATTTCTCGGCACATTCCATAACCTGGTCGAAAACCTCGGGCCTGAAAATAAGCCTGGTGGGCTTGACCTTATCCTGGACTATACTTCGAATCATCGTGCCGCTAAAGGCCTGTCTTTCTTTGCTGTGCCCGCATAATCCGGAGTAAGTCACTTCTCCGCAGACCGGACAATACCACCATTCGAGAACACGAACGGGCTTGATGTTCAAGCTGCCCTGCGGAATCTCATCGAATATCCTGTGCGCATCATAAGGCCCGTAGTAACTGCCGACACCGGCGTGGTCTCTGCCAAACATATGATGCGTGCAGCCGAGGTTCTCTCTTATTATCGCGTGAAGAATCGCCTCTCTCGGCCCGGCATACCGCATGTCCCACATCACAAACGATACCATATGCACATCTTCTCTGAAATATCCGGCGTCCTTTAGCTTTTGCTGGCCCAGAAGGATGGCCTCGTCGATATAATCACCTAACCTTTTTGGCCCGATGATGCAGTTTACCAGAATGCCGGTTTGCAGTTTTTCCACGGGCATTTCGCCGTGAGTGGAAAACCAGGCGCCCTTCATCAGCCACTCATGGCCGCTGTGGGGGACGTTTCTTGTTTGATGAGCAACAACTCGCCTCCAGTCCTTGTCGGCAATTTTTTGACGCATCTGTTTCGGCGGATACCAGAACCTGTCAAACGGCGGCTGGAACTGCGGGGGATTGACTACTGTTATTTTCCCGGCAAGGAACGTGTCCTTCAAACCATCAAACATTTTTACGCCGGGATGTTTCGCATCGGTCGTACCAAATACCGCCTGCTGCATCTCGACCTTATCGTAGGTGTAAATCTCTTCGACTTGAAGAATGGCCAATGGCTTTTCAGAACAAGTAAGGACAAGACCATCCCCCTGTTTAACAGACTTTTGCTCAACTTCCTTGCTGTCAACATCCAGTACGATTGGGATGGGCCAGAGCGTCCCATCCGCCAGTTTCATATCCTTGCAGACGCAATCGACATCCGCCTTTGTCATAAAACCTTCCAGCGGAGTGAAGAAGCCGTAGGCGATATCGATGCACTCTCTGGCAGCTCTGCCGGTAACGGCGATTTGGCCCAGAGCTTCAATTTTTTCCTTCGCCTCTTCGGGCGATGATATTATTCTTTCGACTATCTGTTTTCCAGAATGGCCTATATCGGACATTACTTTCCACTCCTGTTTAACAGTTAACACTTTTCATTAACGAACATTTAGTATCCAAGCGGTTCAAGTCGAGAACGTATGGCCTCTTCAGCGGAGGGCTTTGCCTCCTTTTTAGTTTTCTTGTCGGCTTCTATGTTTCCTTCGAGTTCATCCCACATTTTCCAATCGCGGTCAAGGCCGTAAAATTTACGCAAACCCTCGTATTCGAGGCCGTATCTGCGGGCATTAAAGATATAATTGTTGTTGCCCCATTTTGCACAATCATAGCGGTAAGGATTTACATATTCCCAAACCGTGCCGTTTTTCTGGTTGACCTCCATTATCCTGCCGGTAGTACCCTCAACGATGAGATTGTTTTCGTTCGGTAATCTCTGTGAGCTGCCCAAAAACGAAGAGTACAAAAAGACGGGCGGGTCTTCTTCGTACGCCCATACCAGCTTTTTGCTGTCAGGGTCCAGCTCCATAGACCTTGAGAAGCCCTGGCCTTCGCCCCGGCAGTGTCGGCCGTTGTCGAATATCAGGAAATTGCCGTTCTTCAATACGGTGGCACCATTTTGGTGGGAGAGTTCTTCTTTGCCCCATCTAAAATCAACCTCACCGCTCTTTTTGTTGACGACGATAATAGTGTTGGTTCTCATGCAACTGAGCAGGATATTGCCGTCTTTGAGCACATCAATGGAGGTCATATGAGTCCACTCGGTACGAGAGCAAACGGGGCAGATACTATCGGCTTCGGGGTCGAGATGCTCATAAGCCAGCCATTGCCAGACGACTTTGCCGTCGGACGAAATCTCCTCGACGGCGTCACCCCAGCAAGTTGCGTCTTTTTCACTTCCATCCAGGCCGCCCTTGACTTTCGACGCTATGTCACCGGGAACTTTTACCCACTTCAGGATGAGAGTATTGCCGTTTCGGAGGCGACAAAATGTGTGATGGTGGTATGGCTCATCGTACTCCCAGACAGTTTTGCCCTGTTTATCAACTTCCATAAGCTTTCCGCCGGCTCCTTCAAAATCGGCTAAAGGACCGTCTTCAACCCTGCCGGCATAGAGCAGATTGCCGTTGCGTAACAGCTCAGCGTGGGCACCCGGTTTGTAAGGCATCTGCCAATGGTGGATTGTTTTTCCGACCATATTTATCAGCCAGACATCTTTGCCGCCGAGTGGGGCAAAAAGGGTCAGGCCGTTGTACGTTTCCGACGGCGAAAAAAATGTTACGCCGGTTAACCTGGTTCTTGCTACAGATGTCATTGTAATTTTACCTCCTTCTCACTGAAAAATGCATCCGGACCATAAATATCGTTCAAGGCTTTGAATTTGTTTGGGTTCATCTCCCGTCCCTTAAAGCCTTCAAAATCGGGGCCATAACGATAAGCACGATGCGTATAATTGTTTCGTCCGAGAGTAAAAGTCCCCCAGGCCGCCGAGCCCCCCGGAGCATAAAACGGGACCATGTATTCCCAAACCAATTCTCCCTCGCTGGTTACCTCAAATATCCGGCCCTTTGTCGCTTCGCATATCAATGTATTGCCGTTGGGCAATCTCTGGCAACCAGCGGCGACGGAGGAATAAAACTCTGTTGGTGGGGAACCTTTATATTCCCATACGACCTTGTTCGTTTTGGGATTGACCTCAACAGCCATTGAATAGTCAAGATATGAATCGGTTCTGTGGACGCCGTTGTCGAACACAAGAATATTTCCATTATCCAGAATGCTTGGGTTATGAGGGTGAAAGATTTTGTCTTTGCCCCACTTCCATTTTATATCGCCCGTTTTTTTATCGATAATCACGACGATGGACGGATAGCGAAAGCACGTTAGAATGTCGCCGTTCTCAAACTCTTCGATGCTGTTTCCGTGGGTCCATTCACTGCGGTGCTCAAGGGGGCAGAACCCATCTTCTTCGGGGTCAAGATGTTCATACGCCAGCCATTTCCAGACTATCTTGCCTTCGGCAGTTACTTCGTGAAATCCGCAGGACCACATATGCCCTTTGTCTTCGGTGCCGGGCAGACCACCCTTTACTTTTTCAGCTATCTCAGCTGGAGTCTCGACTGTTCTGAGAATCATAGTATTGCCGTTTCTGAGTCGAAGTGTGGTATGATGTTGGGCTGCGTCTGTATATTGCCACACGACATTATTGTCCCAGTCCACCTCTAACAAATCACAGCCGCAAAAGCCGGGGAACATTGGCCCGTCTTTGAGATGCAGCCTTGAGGGGTAAAGAATGTTGCCGTTCTCCAGCATATATGTTATTCCACCCGGCTTTCCGGGCAGCTGCCAATAGTTAATGAATCGACCTTCCATATCGATTAAGTATGCCCTTGACTGTTCCCAGAACGGGGCGAAGAAGGTATAACCCTTGTAGGCCTTGGCCGGGTTATGAAACGTTACCGAGTGAAGCCTTCTGCGTGCTACACCGCCCATTCGTTATCCTACAAATTTACAAAAATTATTTACAAACTTTTTTAACTTACGCTTCGTATCTCTGCTACCTTATACAGCATGGGGTGGTAACCTGCTTTTACTGTCCGAAACCGAGCGGGGAGAATGCTATCACTACAAGAACCACCACCAGAATTACAAAACCGAGAGTAGCTCTGTAAATTCTACGTTCACGCGGTGACATCGGCTCAATGTGTCGCGACTGTTTGATTGCTTCGGCTTTCGCCAAATCCTCGTCCGTCGAGCCGGTAATGTGGCTGACCAGCAGCATAACAGATGAGCAAATCAGAGCGATAATGAAGCCGATGTTAAGTGAATTCTGGAAATACCACGGCAGATTTGTCCTGATGTCTTCCAGTGCAGGAACATTTAGCAGTGCAAATGCTCCGGCGCTCAAACATGAGCCAATGATAAGCGTTGCAATGGCACCTCTGGCGTTTGAGCGTTTATAAAAGAGTCCAAATACTACGCAGACAAAAACAGGCGGCGAGGTAAGTGCCCAGATTTGCACCAGATAGGCATAAAGCCCCTTGAATCTTTGTATAAACGGCGCCCAAATAATGGCTATTATTAGCAGTATCAGGATAATATAACGACCAACACCGAGCATAAATTTATCGCTGGCGTTGGGCATTTTCTTGCCGACAAAGTCGAGGGTAATTAACGAACTGGCGGCACACAGGCCGGAATCCACGCTTGACATAATGGCCGCCAGAAGACCTGCCAGGCACAAACCTGCCAAACCAACGGGCATTATATCAATCAAGAGGGTGACATAGGCCTTATCTCCGCTGTCGAGCTCGGGGAACAGGCGGGCGGCGATGATACCCGGAGCTGCGTTGATAAACAAAGCCACAACCTTCAGGAAAGCGGCGAATATAGTACCCATCTTGGCGTGAAAGAGATTCTGGCCAGCGAGGGCACGCTGGACATAGTCATGGTCGGTACAGTGAGCGCGAATACCAAGAATGAATGCTCCGGTCAGCATTGGCAGCCAGCCGTAGGTATGACTTGCCGGCTTAAACAGGGTCCACATACTATCGCCGGCAGCATCTTTGATGGCTAAAACCTCGCTTATCCCGCCTACCTTGATTATGCCGACGATTAAAGTTACCGCTCCAGCCAGGACCAGCAGAATGTTCTGTACGAAATCGGTATAGATGACGGAGCGCAGGCCGCCCAGTAGTGTGTATATACCGGTCGTTGCTCCCAATACAATCACTGCTGCCCACATATATCCGGCCCCTTTCCAGCCCAGCAGCGTCATCAGCACGGTAGCGCCGGCATATAGTGCGGCAGAGACGGTCGCTGTCATAAGCATCAGCACATTTACCGCCGATGCAAACGAACGGCAACCTGGACTAAAACGTCTCTCAAGGAACTCCGGCGAGGTAAAAAGCCGTAGGCCTCTGTACACATCCAGGAAGAACACCGCCAGTAAGATAAAGCATATTCCGCCTATTATCTGAAAACCTCCCATAATGATTCCAAACGCAAAGGCGGCACCAGCTTGGCCTACAAACTGCTGGCTGGAAATGTTGGTTGAAAACAGTGAGGCCCCAATAAGAGGCCAGCTCATCTTGCGACTGGCCAGAAAAAAGTCCTCCTGTCCTTTTATCTTGTGCCGCGAAATCCATACGCCCAAAAGAACAATACCAATGAAGTATGATATAATGATGGCGACATCAATATAACTGATTTCTAATGCTTCCATAAATCATATCTCTTCATTAACATATTATGAATTTCAAATTCTTTATTGCAACCGGTTCTTACCGACTTATTACCTGCTGTACCCGATTGCACTTCATTACCCAACTCGCACCTGGAGTACCAGAACCGTTCGTAAAGAAATTGTTCTGGTCAGCTTAGTTACTGCTATAGAGTTTGTTTCAACTTCACTTATTAATAATCAAATGCGTCTGGGCCATAGAGGTCATTCAATGCCTGGAATCTGTTCGGGTCCATATCCTTGTCCTTGAAACCCTCCATATTAGGGTTGTAACGATAGGCACGATGGACATAATTGTTTCTTCCGAGAATAAAGCCGGTCTCCTTTGATAACCCCGGTGCGTAGAATGGGACCATATATTCCCATACCAATTCCCCTTCATAGGTTATCTCAAATATTCGCCCCTTTGTTGATTCGCATACCAAGGTATTTCCATTAGGCAATCTTTGTGCATTTGCGCAAACCGAAGAATAAAATTCATTCAAAGGGCTCCCCGTGTATTCCCATTCGATTTCGTATGTTTTGGGGTTTACCTCAATGAGTCTTGAGTACTCGATGTATGAGTCTTCTCGGTGTACTCCATTATCAAATAGAAGGATATTTCCATTTTCGAGCATAACGGGGCTATGTGGATGAAAGACTACGCCCTTGCCCCATTTCCATTTGATATTACCTGTTTTTTTATCGATAATGACTGTCTGACTTGTATACCGGAAGCAGGTTAGAATGTCCCCGTTATCGAGCTCTTCGATAGTATTTCCGTGAGTCCATTCAGCCCGGTGTTCAAGCGGGCAGATACAATCGACTTCAGGGTCGAGGTGCTCATATGCAAACCATTGCCAGACGGTCTGGCCGTCCGGGTTTATCTCTCGTAGCTCACACGTCCACATATGTCCTTTGTCATAGCTGTCGGGCTGGCCACCCTTTACTTTTTTGGCTATTTCCGGAGGAGTTTCCACAATTCTAAGCAGCATAGTGTTGCCGTTTCTGAGTCGTTGAGTGGTATGGTGCTGAAACTTGTCCTGATGCTGCCATACGATATTGTTGTCCCAGTCCATTTCATACAGAGTGCTTCCGCAGAATCCTGGGAAACAGGGGCAATCCTGTCGAATTTCCTTCGCTGGGTAAAGAAGGTGTGCGTTTTCTTCCAGCAAGAACGCTATTTCGCTCACTCTACCAGGCAGTTGCCAGTAATTAATAAATCGGCCCTCCATATCAATTAGGTATGCCCTTGACTGTTCCCAGAAGGGGGCGAAAAAGGTATAACCCTTGTAGGTCTTGTCCGGGTTATGGAACGTTACCGAATGAAGTTTTCTGCGTGCGATGCCGCCCATTTGTTATCCTCCAAATTTATAAAAAATATACTTATCTGAGATTACCATTTAAACCTGCTCAGCTATACTGCTGAGCTTTATTTCCGCGAATATATCAAACCTGTCTCGAAAACACAACTATTCTGGTTGCTGCATCCTTTTTTCCCCTCCAGCCAATGTTATTAATTGGTCTGATTTGTTTATATGCCTTTTCTAAATCGTTCTGGAAAATTCTCCGTCAGGCCTATTTTTGTGACATCAATTTGTTTGAAGCCCAATTTCAATGCTGGCGAGTTCGGCTTCAGGCGAAAATCACCATTTTCTAAGTCAACAAAGAGCGGGTCGGCGGATATGCTGTGTTCTTCGATACCATCAGCCTGTATCTTCTTAATAAACTCGCTGCCGGCTTTGGGGTCTGCTTTACTGTAGAAAAGATTGTAATCGGCATCGCAGTCTTTAGGCTTATTAGGCGCTTGGCTTAGGATTTGATAAAACTCGGGCTTATTATCACCCGAATGGTAGCATATATTTCTTTGAATTCTTGAGCCGATGGTGGGCTCTTCCTCCTTAAACCGGCGAAACATAATATATGTGCCGCTTGTCATATTCACAAAGATATTGTTTTCAACGTGATTATAGTGTTTGCGTGTCATGCCCTCCCAGCAGTTGTAAACGATATTTTCTGTGATGAGGGTGTCCCTTTGCCAGCCGTCGGTACGAATCATATGGCATCTGGAAACATCGTGAATGTAGTTACGGCGAATAACATTGAAAGGCCCTGTACCTGAAGCGTAAATACCACTGCCGTCACTTAACTTTCGCAGTATGTGGTGTATCTCATTGTTCTCAATGATATTTAACCTGCCGTGCTCAAAGGGAACAATTGTTTCCCAGGTTCTGGCTGTGCCGACCTCATCACGACGAACAGTTCGTGATACGTGTCGCCATCCATCATTAAACTCCTGTGTCCTGTCCTGGCCGTCTCCGTAATCCATATAGAAAAATCGCGGACGGGCGCCGGTTATTGCTATAGAGTTGTAGGGCAGATTGTAAAGCAGATTGTTGGCGATTCTGTTTTCGCCACTCTGCCAGATAAGCACTCCAAAGGATTGCCAGTTAAGCTGGCCGATATCATGAATACAATTATTAAAAATCAGATTGCGTTTATTGACATCTTTGGTACCCGGGCCATAACCGCAAAGGAAAATTGCCGTTGCGCCAAGATTTTCAAAAAGACTGTTCTTAACAGTGTTTCCCTGGCAGTGAAAGTCGAGCCGAACGCCGTTGCCCCCGCTGTTCGCAAACCGACACGCATCGATAACGCAGTTCTCTGCACCTCGAAAACGAAACAGACCATCCGGCTTATCTTCCATAGCCCAGACGTGCTGAATGCCCTTATCATCATCGCTCCACAAATCGCGCTCTCCGTGTATGAAAGTCAAACCTTTGAACACAAGGTTTCGTACCGGTTTGTCGATAGGGCCTTTAATGTCGATATTGCCCTCAACTTTTACTAATTCCTGCAAAGTCGGCACCATAATATTATCACCCGGCTTACCATCTTTTGGCCAGTAATAGAGTCTTCCCTGCTGGGTATTAAGCACCCACTCGCCCGGCTCATCGAGAAAATCAATTACGTTCTCTATCCAGGCCGACTCAGGAATATCTTCTTGATAAGTGCCGGTCCGCATCTCTTCGAGAGGATAGCTGCCTTTAATTGCTGTTCTGAGGATGCCGGCCTTTTGGTCAACCGATTTTAAGGGAAGGATGTTAAAAATAAATTGACTGTGCGGACGGATAAAAAGTTCCACATCCTCAAGGTTCGGCCAATTTCGGATTGGTGCTCCCTTGGGGATACGCATTATGTCTCTTTCGGGGAACTCAAAGCCGTCCTTATGGTCAGGAACGCCGTCGTGAGGGCCTTTCGGCGGCGCAAAACCCCTGCTCCTGGCACGCGGCAGACGCTGCTCACCATCATACATTGTATAAAATCGCCATCTGTCTCCTTTGGTTTCCGGCAGCTCTGCTACCCAGACTTTCCCCTTGGCTTTATCAGGCAGAGCATTCGGATATTTTTTAAGTTTCTCCCAGCCGGTAATCTTCACGCCAGAACTGAAAGTCGGCTCTTCGCCGGGATAATTTGCGTAGGTAATTAACTGATTATTGTTGCCCGAATCACCCAGGCCAAAAACTACAGTTTCTTTCAAGTAGTATGTTCCGTCGCGAATCAGCACGGTTATGTCCGAATCCGGCTTCGTATTTTTCAATACCCGAACCGCATCACGTGCTCTCGACAACGTAGCGAAGGGTTTTTGCAGAGTTCCCGGATTGCTATCGTTACCTGCCGGCGATATGCAAAAGTCGGCTTTCACAGCCGCACCAAACACCAATCCTTGGAACGATAAAACCAGGACGATTAACGCTGCAATGATTTTACAAGTTCTACAATACATTTTTTTCCTGCAGACAAAGTTATTATTTGTTCTGATTTGCCTATATGGCTTTTCTAAATCGTTCCGGGAAGTCTTCGGTCAGCCCGATTTTGGTAACATCAATTTGTTTGATACCGAGTTTTAGAGCCGGCGAATTCGGCTTCAGGCGAAAATCACCGTTTTCCAAATCAACAAAGAGCGGGTCGGCGGATATGCTGTGCTGCTCAATGCCCTCTTTTTGTCTGTCTTGTAGAAATTGTGCGCTGCAGCTCGGGTCCTTGGCGCTGAAGAAAAGGTTGTAATCGGTCTGACAATCCGTCGGACGTGAGATAACGGCTTCGCTGGGGCCGGGGCTGTTGTAAAAGTCAGCTTCGGGGCCGGGGTCGTAGAAAATATTCCTTTGAAACCTTGAACCATAATCGGGTGTATCTTCTGGGAAATTGCCAAATTTGACATACGGCGTTCTTTCTCTGGCCACATCGATGATAAAATTATTCTCCACATGGTTGAAATTTTTGCGAGTCATACCTCTGCAATCACAGTTATATATGATATTTTCAGCAAAGAGGGTTCCACATTGCCATCCGTCGGTGCGCATCGATGAGTTAATGTGACTGTTATAAATATCGTGGATGTAATTTCGTCGGACAATATTGCCTTTACCCGCACCGGAGACATTTATTGCCGCACCGTCCCCCAGCATACCCATCACGCGATAGATTTCATTGTACTCGACTATATTGTCCCGTGAATGCAAAAACGGTATGAAGCGGTGCCAGTCGTCGCCTCGCAGCACATGGCGAACCTCATCCCAGCGAATCGTCTCGAACGATTCGGAATGACTGTGGTAGTCATCGGTCAGGTTGAACGAATATGCCCGCACCCCGCTGACAGCAATGGCCTTTCGCGGCCCGTGGTGAATAAGATTATGCGCGATTCTGTTATTACCGCTCTGCCATACCATAATACCGTGGCCGTGCCAGTAGATTTCCCCGATATGGTGGATGTGGTTGTTGTAAACCTCATTGTTTTTGTTAACATCTTTGGTGCCCGGGCCGTACCCTGCGAGAAGAATACCCAGGTTGCCTATGTGTTCGATAAGGTTGTTAGCTATGCGGTTTTTCTGACAGTACAGGTCCAGCCGAATTGCGCTGCCCCCACTGCTGAAGAAGTGACATTCTTCGATGGTGCAGTTCTCGGCGCCGCGAAGGCGAACCAGCGACGTCGCTCGGTCGTACATCTCCCAATCATGCTGAAGGCCGTGGCCTCGATGATTTTCCGGCAGCCGGTCGGCCTCGCCGTGCGTGAAACCCAGGCCGCAGAAAGTCAGATTCCGCACCGGTATGTCAGTCGGCGCCTCGGGATTAATATCGCCCTCGACACGAACCAGCTCCTTCAGGCACGGCGCCACAATCGAATCGCCGGGAGCATCACCAACAGGCCAGAGATATATCTTCTTTTCGCGTGTATTGAGCACCCACTCGCCCGGCTCATCGAGAAAGTCAATGACATTTTCCACCCACATTGACTCAGTCCACTCCCGCGCCTGCCCCAGTCGATAAGAGGTCTGAACCGCCAACGTGGCAACACCGGTCTCTTCGTCCACCGACCCTAACGGAAGAATGTTTATCATCCACGGTATTGGAATAACCAGAATCTCCACGTCTTCCAAATTCGACCAGTTCTTCAACGCGCCTTCCGGAAAACGAAACGTCGTGCGGTCCCTCATCGTTTCCAGCGTTCTATCCTGCTCAACAGAAGTTGAAAATGGCGTCGGCGTAAATCCTTGGCTGCGAGCTCTGGGCAGCCGTTGCTCACTATCATAGAGTGTAAAGAACCTGCCCCCCGTTCTTGCTTTCGCACCTGTGCCTGCGCTACCCCCTTTGCTGTCTGCGACAGCAGACAAGAGGGTGCAGGCAAGAAAGCACGGGGGCACATCCGCAACCCAGAGCTTACCATGCGCTTTTTCAGGCAAAGCTTCAGGATATTTTTTAAGTTTCTTCCAATTGGTGATTTTCACGCCGGAACTGAAAACCGGCTCCTCCCCGGGATATGCCGCATATTTAATCGTCTGGTTGTTGTTGCCCGAATCTTCCAGACCAAAAACAACAGTGTCTTTAAGATAATACGTCCCGCCCTGAATCAGCACGCTTATATCCGAACCCGGCTTAGTATTTTTCAATACCCGAACCGCATCACGTGCTCGGGACAACGTTGCGAAAGGTTTTTGTACAGTTCCCGGATTGCTGTCCTTCCCCGTCGGCGATACATAAAAATCAGCTTTCAGAACCTTGGCAAATACCAACGCCTGAGATGAGAAAGACAAGATAAGTGATACTGCAATGATTTTACAAATTCTACAAAACATCCTTTTGCCTCCAGTCAGTTATTTGTTCTGCCGAGCCTGTTTCTTTAAAGCGTTTTTTCGTCTTTGATTTTTTTTTGGGGGTTATTTTGCGCGGCTTTGACGGCTTTGTCAACATCTATCTTTATTTTGGATGGGCGAGGGGAACAAACATCGCCTCATAGGCACCTTGTGCAAGGTAAATGCCCTGATTTAACACTCCTGTAAAGAATTTCTTAAAATGTTTTTATAGTGGCGCAGCGGCTCCTCGTCCCTGTCGATAGTTGCGATTTCCATAATCAGGTTCCGCAGATAGAACTTGCTCTCTTTCTCACCGCATTTGATGGAAAAGGCAATGTCAAGCCCACAACCTTCTTCTTTGACCTGCCAGCCAGATGGTCGAAGGAATGTAAAAGGTTTAATGATTAAAGGCAAAGTTATTATTATTTGTAGTTCGTTAAAACACTTTTTGCCACGTCTTCACTTATTATACCGGCTTCAAGAAAGGCATTTACGGATTCAGCCATTGTAATCATGCCATGCTTTTTACCTGTTTCGATT
>Ga0114919_10002797_pt1 | contig 14080 bp, 24 predicted proteins | sample BlataG_FD_88682 | JGI IMG/M metagenome (GOLD analysis project Ga0114919, IMG submission 88682) | Deep subsurface microbial communities from Black Sea to uncover new lineages of life (NeLLi) - Black_00105 metaG | ecosystem: Environmental > Aquatic > Marine > Oceanic > Sediment | place: Atlantic... | reverse complement strand
GAAATAGTTGCAAACAATAATAATCTATCAACTGCTCAAGTTGTAGGATTTATCAATAACTCTCTGAATTGGTCACAGGATAAGCCAAATTATGTTAACCAAACCCATTTAACACAGGAGCTTTTAGCCATGAACAATTTTAGTGCCAATGACATCAATAACAGCATTGAAATAAGGGTCAATTCCAACAATTCAATCATAAACCAAGCCCATTTAACACAAGAGCTTCAAGCAATGAATAACTTTAGTGCCAATGACATCAATAATTCAATAGAAGATAAGCTTGACAATATGCTTAATACCTCTTACAACAAATCGTATGAGGACAACATTGGTGCTTTGAATACCTCAGTCACAAACTTAGGCACTAGCAATACTTCAACAAATGTTAGGATTGATGGTATAAACCTTACAATGCTTGGTGGGGTTGGTTCTGGGATATTATGGTCTGACAATTTAACGGCAAGGGCATCATTGAATGTTTCTTGTGTGGGGTTAGATTGTACTTACCCTAATTTTAGGGTTAGACTTGTCACAACTACTGGCACGGAAAAGTTTTGTAATATTTCTAAAGGTACAACAACAGTACCAGATAACCAGCACACAGTATATTATGTTGATAATAATTGTGCAGTTCAATCTGCTACAATATCAGCCTATGTTGCAACTTCTGTATCACCCGGTGGGATAACTGATTTTTTCAATGTTATGACCCATAGTGGGAGTACAGAACAGGTTGTTGGGACTTCTGTGCTTGAAAAGGTTGAAATCAAGCTCAGACAATTAACAATGAGGACAGACCATCTTAGGGTTATTGACGGGTTCAATTTTGTTCAGGAAGCAATTTATAAGAATTTCACAATCAGGTCTGGTAATTATCAATATGTAAGGGACATTTTACAGGCAACAACCCAAAACACATCAGCAGGAGATGTTGTTGAAGTATTGGGGCATAACTCATCAACAACATATTTATTTACAGACCAATATGCTTTGAACACTACAAGCTGTGATAATACTACTAATATTACAGATTGCACTTCTGGTTTAGGTGTCAATGCAAAATGGCGAAGGCATTTCATATTTACAATGGGTCACAATGGGACTACAGACAATACAGAAGTACACCAGTTGTTGCCATTACTTAATACATTTTATTCTACATTATCATCTTGTGTGAATACTGAAACAAATCCTTTAACTTATACTCTTCCCACAGAATATCAATATACTGCTGTGATGTTGTATGCCATCTGTGCTGAAAGCACGACAACCCTATGGTCACAGACAGGCATTATTGACATGAGAGCAAGAAAATCAGCTTCAGCAACAAGCACTGGAAGTATTGACACTTCTATATTTTTGACAAGAGATGGTGCTACACAGCTTACAAATAATTGGACTGCTGGAAATTATAATATCACGGCAGACACTTTCTTCGGTCAATGGAATGGGAGTGTGAATTATTTATCAGCATCATTAGCAAATGTGAACCCCAATATCAGTGCTATGGTCAATGCTAACACAACATTTATGTCGAGAGTAGATACAAACGTAAACGCTAACGTAAGCACAATGGTCAATGCTAACACAACATTTATGTCAAGAGTAGATACAAACGTAAACGCTAACGTAAGCACAATGGTAAACGCTAACATCTCATTCTCAAACTGGATTAACCAATCAGTAAATGTCAGCATAAGCCAGGCAGTAAACGCAAACTCTACATTCTTAGCATTATTGGGTGGAACAACAAACGTTAATCCCAACGTAAGCGCAATGGTCAATGCCAACAGTACCTTCCTATCTGCAATGAATACCAACACCAATGCTAACATTAGTGCTATGGTCAATGCTAACACAACATTTATGTCGAGAGTAGATACAAACGTAAACGCTAACGTAAGCACTATGGTCAATGCTAACACAACATTTATGTCAAGAGTAGATACAAATGTAAACGCTAACGTAAGCACTATGGTCAATGCTAACACAACATTTATGTCGAGAGTAGACACAAACGTAAACGCTAACGTAAGCACTATGGTCAATGCTAACACTACCTTTTTGTCAATACTAAACATAAACAATTTTACAATAGCCCAAATAGCCAGTGGTTTAGGCATGATAAACAACTATACAATAACCCAGATTGCTAGCGGATTGGGAATGAAAATTAATTATACTGTCACAGAAATAGGAACCGGACTAGGAATGGCAAACATAACACGGTTTGAAATTAACAATAGTATAGACAAAAAGTTACAGACATTAATCTGGACAAACATATCGGGCACAGGCCTAAATGTGTCATCAGTAGGTCAAGTATCAACATCAACCAATTACACAGTGAACGGGCCAGCAGGCGCAAGGGCAGCAATGTATTATGATGCACAAGGGTATCTGGTGATAGGGTGAAAAGATGAAACTGACATTAATTTTGATTATAATTGGAGTGATCTTAATATCCATTGTAGCAATAGCCCAAACACAGACGGGTAGAACCGCACCAAACTATGATTTGAAGAATGATTGTTACACAATAAAAGAGGTACACGAATCTATTGAACCAATATTGGAAGGGAAAAAGGAAATATGCAATGTATCATGTACCTGTGGCAAGAATTGTGCCATTGTCAATGTGTGGTCAGATAAGAGAATAGCCGTGCCATACTATGTGAACAAGACCATATGTAAGCAGAAAGTCAATCAGGTGGATATGTTGTTGGAAGCTTATAATTGTGACACTATCAATGGTTCTGTGGTTTGTGATTCATGTTATGATGGTAATTGTGACGGCATATGTTCTCCTTTAGGGGGAGAGACTTGTTGCAAGATAAACTTGGATGGCAGCACGATTTGTAAAAATGGGGTTGTTGAATGGAAAGAGGCACAAATTTTGCCTGTGAATAAACTGAGTGTGACAAAATGAGAAAACTTATTTTAATCTGCTTATTACTATCAATAATCCCCTTTTCATACGCATGGGGTGGAGAAAACCTGACATCCCTGCTCACTAAATATTATCCTATGAATCAAAGTAGTGGGAGTTTAATTGATTACATTGGACATTATGATATTCCAGTAGATTTAGGTGACCCCGTGGAATTGGCTGTGGGAATCAATAATTATGGTGTGAACTTTACAGGAGACAATGATAGGTACATAAACACTAACGCATGGACACCAACAGTAAAAGGCACTTTCTGTATGTGGCACAGCATCTATACTCCAAGAACAAATGATATGAGTTCTGGTGCTTACGTTTCAAGTACAACTGGTTCGTGGTATTATGGTATGCACACAGGAAATAAACCATATTGGTACATGAATAGTAATGGTGGTTCTACCATTTCAGGTGATTATGCAATGGTGGCAGGGACAAATGCAAAACCAAGATGGTATCTTATTTGTATTGAATGGAATAATGTAAACGGAATGTCCATGTGGGTTAATGGCACAAAACAAGCTTCAACAGCCGCAAGTGCATTAGATCCAATCTTAGCAACTAAACTGCCTGTCGGTGCTGAAGGATGGCCTGGTGATGCTGACTTTTATTATGAAGGAGTATTGGATGAACTGATGATTTGGAACAGAAGCCTCACTGCAGACGAACACGCCCACCTATACAATAATGCCACTGGAATGTTTCCACCATTCACAGCCCCTGGTGGTGGTGGTCAAATACCAACCATAACACAGTCCACATACAACTGCACATCATGCCTCTACAATAATGGCACTAGCAACCAATCCGCATGGAGACAGAACACTGGAATAAACGTAACTTCCAGAGACAGGACACCAACAATATCATTTTCTACTGATGTTAACGCAAACTGCAGAATCAATAGGTCAAATTCAAACTATACTCAAATGAGCGCAACATCAAACTGTGAGACAACTGGCACTACTGCCCACGTTTGCAGTCTTGGCGCATCGCAAGCGTATTCATATGGAGCAGGGAACACTTCACTATATGTTGGATGCCAAGATTTAGTCGGTAGCAAGGAGAATACTACATCAACGTCAGGCAGATTAAATCTTGATCTTGATTTGTACCAGATAACAGGTTATATCCTCCACAAAGATGCTTCTGCATATAGTGGAGCATGGATACAAAGTATGTTATCATTAAGTAATATTACGGTAGCATATACAAACTCAAGCACTAATGGGTATTATGCCTTAGAAGCATACAGAAGTAAATGGAACGTCTGCGCTTTTGACCCTGTAAATTACACTCAGAACATGAACTGTTCTGCATGGGTGACAATATCATGAACTATCTATTAATAGGCATTGTAATCTTTCTGCTTGCGTTAAGTCTAGCTTATGGATACACCGCACCAAACTATGCCTCTGTTAATCTCACTCTTGGAGAAGCCTACACAGCACCAACTTATTCATCAGTTAATATAACTCTTGGAGATTCATCACAAGGTGGAACAGCAGATCCATGTATTCCAACACTTAACGCACAATGGTCAATAACAACAAACATAACCTGTACTGGATATAATATTACAACTGGCACAGGGAACACAACAATAACAACGCCTGGAACATTGACATTAATTAACTCAAACTTGACAACAAAATACATAGTAACATATCCTAACGCATTAAAATGTAAGAATGTAAACAATGCACCGTGCATATTGAAAAAATGAGGAGATAAAAGATGAGATTCAAACCTAACCTAAACACGCACCATAAGTATCCCCTTACCCCTATTTTACTCTTTCTGGGGATACTTTTTCTTTTACCACTAGTTTCAGCAGACAGCGTTAACGCAATATACAATAATGACTTCACATTATCACTGCCATGCAGACTTAATGGCAATAACTGCCCAAATACAGTCAGTTGCAGACTGACATTATGGAGTCCTGATATGACTGTATTGATCGCTAATTCAAATATGACCTACAATATAGGATACTACAATTATACAATTCCAGCTTCTAACTTATCCGAAGTAGGCACATACAAATCAGACATGACTTGTAACAATTCAGGCTATAATGCAAGCTATATCTTTGATATTGAGGTAACAAAGAACCAAATCCTGCCACAGAACGATAATTTCGTAAGCGAAACCAAGATTCTGGGCATTCTGATTGCCATGATAATAATTTTCATGCTGTTGGGTGTATATTATAGCATGAGAAATGCCAATTTAAAGTACCTATTCTTTATTTTGGGTATCCTCTCATTGGACGCACTGGTCTATTTTGGCTATACCATTGCAGACTCGATAAGCAGCAAGTTCACTAATGTAATGTACAGGTTCTATCAAGTCATGCTCTGGGTAACATTTTTGATAGTTATTTTGATGCTTATTGAAGTCACAGTAAAGTATCTCAAAGCAAAGAAACAGAAGGAAATGACAGCAAAAGACTACTACGGTGACCTAAATAAATATGAATGAATGCATTTAAAGAAATTATAGTATGGGCAGGATAAACATAACAGTTGACAGGGAACTTAACACTGAGTTAGAATACATCTTGAATAGTATCCAGAAAACCACGGGAATTAGGCATTCCAAGCCAGCAGCAGTACGATTCCTGATCCAGCATTATAACGCAAGCAAGGATAGGGTATCAATAAAACGGAGGGGTAAGAAAGACCTTGTTTTCTTCTAAGAAAAGCCAGATAATGCAGATTGCTTATTTTATGGTCATTTTGTTAGCTTGCGCATTGACCATCCTGGCAGTGAAGTTTATCATGACAGAGTTCAATAAAGGTGTTAATGAGTTAGGCTACAATTCCACCGCAGTCCAGAAAGCACAGGATAACATAGCTATATCTTGGGAAATGACGGATTATGCCATGATGGAACTGACCATATTCTTGTTTATTATACTCATAGTTAGTTGCTTCCTAATACCAACCCATCCTATATTTTTGGTTGTGAACTTTTTTGGGGTGTTTTTCCTGATTTTCATAGGTATGATAACGAGCAACCTATACGCCCAGATTGTTGCTGGCCCTGATGCTGTTTTTGCTACCGAAGCTGCCACGTTCACAATAACCAATTTCATAATGAGTTATCTTCCGTTCATTGTAGCAGGGATAATCTTCGTTACTTCAATAGTCATGTATATGCGTGGGAGTGCGCCACAATGAAATACCTTATTCTAGCCTTATTATTGCTTCCTTGCGTTATGGCATACAATCATCCCTGGGAAGATGTTGCACATACTTTGGAAGGCAGGACAGTCCAGGAGACAGTAACCAACATCGACGTTTATGTTTATACACACATTGATTACAAGGTATACTATTATCCCAAGAGTCTGTGGCGAATTTGGAAAGACAAGACTGGCGATTGTACTGATACCGCCACCTTAAGGAAAGCCATGATGAAAGAATTGAACATTAAAGCTAGGCTAGTTCATGGTTATCTTGATGGCTACAAGCATGACTGGGTAGAATATTATGATGGTAAGAAATGGGTAGGAATAGAGCCTGGGAGTATTAGGGTAGGGAGGGGCGTATGGTGAAGTATCCCATAATCATAGCTTTACTGTTATTACTCCCGTTCAGTTCAGCATCATTACTTGATGGTCTTTCACATAGATATAATCTAGATGAATCAAGTGGTAATTTAAATGATAATATTGCTAATTTTGATCTAGTTAATACATATGGTACTCCTATATATAGTCAATCTGGTGTTAATGGTTATTCCATTTCTGCTGAAAGTACTACTCATTTTGCCGCAGGTATAAATTTTAATCCTAACACTTCTGGTACATACTGTGCTTGGCTATATCCTGATGAGTTAGGCAATTCCAAATTTTTCACAGGTTCAAATTTGGGTGGTTACAATCTAGGGGACTGGTATCTTGGTATGCACCTTGATAAGCCATTTTTCATGTTAAGTGATTTATCAACCGAAAATGTAATATATGGTGACAATGCAATGGTGGTAGGCCAATGGTGGCTTGTCTGCGCAGAATGGTCTGACATAACGGGCATGAAGTTATGGGTGAATGGCACAGTACAATCAACAACAAACCCAGGCATTACACTAAAACCAAAGAATAATACTGCCCTAAACTTATTTTCAGATGATGGTATAGACGGTGCATGGCTTGGCAAGATTGATGAGGTATATATCTGGAACAGATCATTAAGTTCAGCAGAACATTTACAATTGTTTAATTATTTTGATAGTGATATAATAAATTACACCACCAACCTTGTAAATAATAGTGTCTACTTTAAGAAGAATATAGTTGCACAGATTAACATAACCACTATCAACTTGACATTATGGAATGTCAGCATAGATTCAACCAATCTTGATGGTGATCTAGCTCCAACATATGACCATTACATTTACAATCTGAGTTATTCCTCAGTTAATCTAGCACCAGGTTCTCACACCATCAATGTCCATGCTGTGAGTGCATATGGTGAAAAAATAGAATCATACCCATTTTATGTGACCGATGGCAATGTAAACTATACTAATGGCACTAATGAGGGTGATTCAAGCAACATCTTATACCTAACAATAAACCTTACTGGCACGGGTTTAGGAATTGGTACTACCAATGCAACCTTGAACTACAACAACACCGCATATTCAGTCTCAAAATCAAATGATGCAAACTATATTTACTTCTCAGCGATAACAACAACCCCACAATTAAACGAAGCACAGAGTGATATTAACTTCACCTGGAATATAAGCCTTCCTGGCGAAACCTACCTTTGGAATTTGTCGCAGATTGTAAAGAAGGGAAACATTAACAACTGCTCAAACACAAGCTATGCAATGGCACTGAACATTTCCAGTATAGACGAGGATACCTTGCTTGGCGTGCCAACATTCTCCTGGAGATCAACATTCCAGGTATATACAAACAACAGTAATTCATACACAAACTATACATTCTCGTTGAATGGCAATAGCAGTTATGGCATTTGCATATTCCCAAATACAACAAACTATCGAGTGAATGCTATCATGGAGTATGGTGATGGGAATTATTCGGCAAGGAAATATTATTTGAGGAACTACATTTTAACCAACACAACGCAGTACATTTACCTTTACAACATAAATGATACAATATCCTCAGATGTCATTATAACCGTTATTGACAAAAAGGATGGTAGCAGAGTGCCAGATGCGTATGTGAAGATACTAAGGTATTACGTAGGGGAGAACGTTTACCGGACCGTGGAGATTGAAAAGACAGACCAGTATGGCCAGACAGTGGCAAAGATGATCCAAGCTGACATATTCTATAAGTTCATGATAGAAAACGAGGCAGGGGTTACATTGCTAAACTCTGATGTCACAAAGATAACGTCAAGCTCAATAATCGTGCCAATAAACACAGCAACCAACGTACTGGGTGACTATTATGCTTCCTTGGACTTGCCTTATGACTTAAGTTGCACGGTAGCAACACGAACTTGCAGGTTTACATGGAACAATCCAAAGAACACAGCAATCACAGGAAGGTTAACAATATATCAAAGCACAGGGATAACCAAGCTGAAAATCTACGAAGAAGAAGCAACCAGCGTGGCAGCTAGCATAATATACACATTTGCCAACGTGACAAATCACCAATATTATGTGGAGGCTGCGCTAATCCAATGAACAAGCATCTTTTATGGGTAATGTCCTTGATTTTGGCAACTTCTGCCTATGCTGAAGACAAGATCGTGTTAAAACTGATCCCGTTTGGTAATGTGGTAAATCCATTGTTTTTATCGCAAACAACCAAGATAAGCCTGCTTTTTTGTGTTGTTTTACTGGCGGTTGTCTTGATTTTTGTCCTGATCGACTTTGGTGCTGTTGGTATAACCATTGGCAGCATTTTAGCTTTGATTATCCCGATGATATTCAAGATAATACCTTTGCACTGGTCAAATATCATGAGTTTAATCATCATGTTGGGCATACTACTTTGGAAGATGAGATAAAATGGAGATAAAAGACGTTATTATCGGACTGATGGCATTTGCTGCTTTAGGCTTGCTAATCTTCGGTTTTGTCAGCACGTTCTACAGTCCTGACAATCTAGAGGTTTCCATGCCAGGTAAAGTGGGTGAAGATTTCAATACGTTGTACGCTAACTTGAACAGGACAAGATCAGAGACAGATATGTTCACTCAGAACTTGACCAGTTACGCTCCTGGTGGTACAAACGCTTCAGTAGTCAATGATCAAATAACAACGTCAGACCTGTTAGTTTCCAGTATGAAAGCACTTACCACCATACCCCAGACATTAAGCATCTTTAGCCATATCATAATAACAATAGGCAATGTGTTGGGTATTGATTCTATTGTGGTTGGCTTTATCATAGGGTCATTGGTAGTAACAATCATCATAATCCTAATAACCGCAGTCTTGAAATGGAATAGTGGATAACATGGCAGCCGAAATGTATACCGATTGGACACCGTACCTGGACAACATCAGCAATAGCACTTCTAACCCTTTAATAGCCATGATCCAACAGACAAGCATAGCAACCAACTACCTGCCAGCAACCATAATCCTTGCTGCAATCTGGATAATAATCTTTGGTGCTTTGATAATGAGGCAAACCCATCCCAGTTCAGCGTTCACAGCAGCTTCAATAGCTCACCTGGTTCTTTGCATCCTTATTTATCCTTTAGGCATCCTAAACCATATCCATTTCATAATAAGCCTTATAATGCCCTGCTTTGGCGTATTATCCATGTACCTGGCAAGCAGGTAAAAAATGCGTAAATAAATATAAACAACCTCGTCTGAAAGCAGAATGAAACATCTTGGAGGTGTTCGACAAATGAAACTATTGAATAAGAGGGCTCAGGTTGGAAACCTTGCAGGGTTTTTCATGGGCATTGGAGTAGCATCTATCGTTCTGGTGATCATAATGATCATACTGACAGAACTCTCAACCAGCGCACACACTGACGGTACTACAAGCGCACTAACAACCACAAAGGCATCAAACGCCACAGACATGGTCATTACTAAGCTCGGGACCGCTCCTGTTTGGATCGGCTTGATCATATTGGCAGGCCTTGCGTTCATCGTGCTCGGATTTTTCATGAACCGTGGGGGCCAGTGAGGCTAGATCATGAAACTACTGAATAAGCGTGCCCAGGTAGGTAACCTGGCTGGCTTTTTCATGGGCATTGGTGTAGCTTCGATAGTTCTTGTGATTATAATGATTATAGTCACAGAACTGCAAAGTGGCATTGACAGTGGTTATTGCGATTACAACTGGAACGAAACAACCGAAAGTTGCGTTTACAATATAAGCAACCAAACAGTCATGCGTGGCAATTCTGCTGCATACAATGCTAGTGGTGCTATTGTAACGAAACTATCAACCGCTCCTGTCTGGATCGGGTTAATCATTTTGGCAGGCCTCGCTTTCATTGTACTGGGATTTTTTATAAACCGTGGTGGCCAATAAACCACTTTTTTTTATTTTCTTTTTTTTAGTTTGAATAGGGATAACAATGGGAATGCTTAAAAACTTGTTTAAGAAACAAACACATGAGCAGAGACTAGCTTCTTTAGCACAGCAACGTGACAAGTTGGGCGATGAGTTTAATAAGGAACAGGACATTCTGGAAGCAGAAAGCCAAATTGCAGAATTAAAGAAAGCCAGAGCATTACAAAGGCCCCAAGGCAGGGGATTTAATATTTCTAAGTTAGGCAGTAATCTATCTTCCAGCGTGAAAAATGCCCAAGGCGGTTTTAATCGCTTCCGAAATGGAATGACTGACACTTTTGGCAATATGGGCGGTTTTGATTATGTTGCTCCAAAGCCTGGTAAGAAGCAATTTAACAATTATGATGCATTCTCGATGGCAATGCCAAACAGGAAAAAGGGCAAAAACCCACCATTGTTTAATTCAATTTAACGCTTAAATGCCGACTTCTACGAAATGTTTATATATATGCTCATATATATTGTAAATTATGGCAGTCAAAATAACAATAAAGAATGTCCAGTTCTGGAAGATAAACTCAAGCACGGTGATGACAATACCTTACAACTATTTCTTTAATGGTCTTTTAGATGAGAACAAGAAGTATAACATAACGTTGGAGGTTGCAAAATGATGCTTATTGATTTGGATAATGGATTAGTTTGTGGCAGTTGCAAGGTAAAGGACATTCGGGAGAAAGGCTTGATTAAGGCCAGCTTAAATGAGGTAACACAGTGATGCTAAACGCTGATATGGAGATAAAAGAGATGAAGGTTATCACCAAAGATGGGAAAGAATATATTGTTTTTGACCTTCGCAGCGCAGCAATAGCTAAAGATCAGGGTGTCAAGATAATAGCTTCCTCAGTAAATGGTGTCTGCAAGGGTGGACTGTATGTCATGGAAGACTGAGATGATCCAGGAATTAGAGGCAGAAATCAGTAGGCTAGGCTTGAGGTTAAGGGCAATTTGCCAGTCTATTGATAGAAAACAGGAATTATTGGCAAAAATAAGAGGTGGAATGGATGATAAAGCAAAAGGGGATTGTAAAATCGCTGAGTGTTAAGAATGGTGGTATTTGCCTAATAACACCGGAAAGTAAAGATGGTGTCTGGTGGAACGCATTAGGTGATACTGCCAAATCCCAGATCACAGACAATCTACGTAACACAGAAATTGAACTTACGGTGGTAAACCAGGAAAACCACACTTTTTCTCATGTTCAACAGATACAACCGAAGCAACAACCTGGGCCAGCGAACAGAGACAGAATTATAGTGCGTCAAAACGCTGGCTCTCATTCTGCTGAGTATGTTAAAATTTTGGTTCAACTTGGCGAGATTGAGACAGAGCAGGAAGCTGAGAAAGCATTCTTTGATTTTGCCGAGAAGTTTGAGAACTGGGTGATGAGATGAACCAACTTGAACTAAGACAGATATTCAGGAAGATTGCTTTAAAGCAGGGAATGTTGCTTGATTGTGGTCAAAATGAACCTGAATCTAAGGGTTACTGGTGGTTGCCAGCATGCTAGCAACAACAATAAGCAGAAAGTTATGGTCAATAAAGGGTGATACTGGCAATTTTTATATCACAGACACACAAGAACTAACCTGTACCTGCCCAGACTGGAAAAATAGGGGTCATTTAAGGCCCTGCAAACATCTGAGATTCCTTGGAGTGAACACATGAAACAGACAAATGATGAGAAAGCTTACGAACTCAACGCTCCTAAGATATTCGCTAACAAGATCGAAGAGCTTAACACCGTAAGGGACAAAGTGGCATGGTTAATACGTAGAAATCATCATTTAGCAGATTGCGACAAATGCCTGTTAAAAGCCTATGAAATCCAAGTTGATGGGTACGATGGTCAGTTAGACAGCAAAATAATCCATGCCTTGACACCAAGCGAATCAGTAAGACGTTGTAGGCAGAAATTACAAGAACTTGCCAGGAAAGTCCAGAATCAGCCAAATAACCTAAACTGGCTACTGCCAAGTGATGTAGTGGATGAGGCAAGGCAGATCTGCGAAGGAGCAGTAAGAACCTGGTGTAAGGAGGAAGAATAGATGGTGTTTACTTATCTTGACAACAGATGCATAATCTGCAACAAAAAGCTGTATTTTATTGACAATATCAGACAAAGAAACTATACATACTATCGGGGAAAATACTATTGTAATAAGTGTATGTCTGCAAAGAGGAAGAAACCATGACATATTGTATGTGCCCAGATACATGGTGCAGATTATGCCCAGAGAAGGATAAATGCCTATCGCCAGACAAAGACGATCCATGTGAAATGGTATGGAAAGAATATGAAGAGTATTTACGCAAGAGGAAGGAGATGAGAAAATGATAAGGCAGTCCATCTTTCACAGGTTTCTGAATATCCTGAAATATACAGAAAGAGAAATGATGCTCTGGGATGCCATAAGGTTTGTCAAGGCCAATAAAGTCCAGGGAGACTATTGGGAGTTTGGAGTGTATAAAGGAGACAGCTTTATCATGGCTTATGACTTTGCCAGGAGAGAATCCCTTGCCATGAAGTTCATTGCCTTTGACAGCTTCCAAGGCCTGCCAGTAACTGATGAAGGTGGCTGCTTTTTCAAGGGTCAATATGACTGCTCCATGGATGCTTTTGACAAAAGGCTCAAGAGAGCCAAGGTCAGAGATGCTGTGGGCATTGAAGGTTTTTACAGTGAATCCCTGAGCATAGCACTCCAGGAGCAATTTCATCTGGAGAAAAGAAAGATTGCCATAGTAAACATTGACAGTGACCTATATTCAAGTGCAGTGGAAGTGCTGAGGTTTATTGGTCCATTCCTTCAAGAGGGCAGCATCATCATGTTTGATGATTGGTATGCTTATGGCAAGCTGCCCAGGGCTGGAGAGCAGAAGGCTTTTGATGAGTGGTGTCTCAAGGATTGCTGTGAGCCATACAAGAATTATGGCTGGCATGGCAAGAGCTTTATCTATCATAATTCAAAGCATATACGAAGGTGAAATGATGCGAAGAATCAATGATTTTCGGAAAGCTTGTCCAGTCTGTACTAGGCTGTCAATAAGTAAAACTAAGAACAATTGTAATTATTGTGGGTGTAAACTTTTAAATATCTACAACAATGATTGTTCAAGCTCTTACAATGGAGATACAGGCATATTTGAATTTAAGGTTCATGCTACAATATGTAAATCTGTTAGTCAAGACGACAAATTACGCAAGGTGAGAAAATGAGCACAAAGAGTTCGTATGGTTATTACAATAATCCAGAATTAAGGTTATGTATCCATGTGTTTCATGACTTTGTTCATGCACCTGCAATAGATATTACCATTGAAGGGGTAACAACAAGGCATTTTTTGACAGATGAACAAGCTCAAATACTTGGAAAAGTTATTGGTTATGATAAGAAAGTTAAATTAGACAAAAGGCGAAAGTGATGATAGATAGATTAAAAGATTTGATTGATGCCAGTGAGAATAACCCTAAAGTTAAGAATATCCTTTTAATGGTTGCTAAGATGCCAGAAGGGAAACAAGAAAGATACGTGAATCTGTTATTAAACATAAGGGTGACTAACTATTGAGATATTTCAGTATGTTTT
>Ga0114919_10002796_pt1 | contig 14090 bp, 11 predicted proteins | sample BlataG_FD_88682 | JGI IMG/M metagenome (GOLD analysis project Ga0114919, IMG submission 88682) | Deep subsurface microbial communities from Black Sea to uncover new lineages of life (NeLLi) - Black_00105 metaG | ecosystem: Environmental > Aquatic > Marine > Oceanic > Sediment | place: Atlantic... | reverse complement strand
GGTCTCCGTCACCCCGAAACATGAGAGAATTGAGCGATGGGCAGGTGGAAGAACATCTCCTTAGAAGGTTACGCCTACTTCATTACCACCAAAATAAGAGACTATGTTAAAGTCTTCGAAACTAAACCTTACTTTGACATCATTCTTGAAAACCTGAATTTCTATCGGCATAAGTTTGGCTTCAAGCTTTGGGCATATGTGATCATGCCGGAACATATCCACCTGATGATTCACTTGACTGATAAGAATGATTTGTCTAAGATCATGGAGGAGTTCAAGAGATACACCTATAAGCAAATATTGGCGAAGTTGAAGCAACATGAGAAAGTACATTTGGTGGAGTTATTCACCATAGCTAATCCGAAAAAAGAAAAACACATGGTTTGGGAAGAAGGCTTCAGAGGTCTGGGAATCCGCTCGGAGAGAGTGTTCAACATCAAAGTGAACTACATTCACAATAATCCGGTCAAGAGAGGCTTGGCAGAGAAGCCAGAAGACTACATTTATTCCAGCTACAGAAATTACTATTGTGAAGACAATTCGATTATCAAGTTGGACTCGGTCTTTTTCAATATCGGTGCGGGGTAAGGGTACCCCGCACCAACAGAAAGAGGAAAAACCGCGCGTTGTTTCGGGGTACCCCTACCCCGAAACATAAATGGTGCGTGGTAAGGGCTCGCCGCACCAACAGCACCCGGCCATGTGGTGGTCAGGATGTTTACCATTGAAAGTTCGGATTCAACTGAAGCACTTTTCCGGTCTCCTTTTCGGCCTCTTCCTGTCGACCCTCTCTTATATAGATGCGGGCAAGGTGGAAATGGGCCATGACCGAGCGCTCGTCTAACTCGATTGCTTTCTGCAGACACTCCTCCGCAGCCGAGAAGTTCTTTGCCTCGTAGTGGTACTGCCCCATCAATTCATGTGGGAGCGCAAAATCTTGAGGCCCTATCGAGACCACCTCTTTTAGCATCTCAATCGCCTTCAGGACTTCTCCTGCCTGACGCAGATGCAGGGCCTGGGTGAATAGATCTATGAACCGCGTGTCCGCAAAGATCTCATTAGGTTGGGAAAAGACGCCCTTCCTTCTGAAGATCGGCACGAAGCGCCCTTCCCCGAACGGAACGTAAACCGGGGAGTAGTTCTTTCTGAATTTGGAATTCAAAAACAGAGCCCGTTCTGCCGGGGCACTCGGCTTCACGCCGGTGGAGAAAAGGATGAAATCAGGATCGCGCGATAGAAGATACCGGGTGTTGTACTTCCTCTCCTTCCAGGTCGGGGCTATCCCTTTTAGCGTTTCCGGGTGCTTCGAGATATTCCTGTCGGTCAATCCCAGCATGTCGATAACCTTTATTCTCGTTCCGAGATGGTAGGATATCGACCCAATCGTGGAAACCGCCACCGAAAAGCGCGGCGGAAAGGAAGCCTTCAGATACTCGGCCTGAAATTCCATCGTTTTCACCAGGGCCTCTTCCAAGGCTTTAACATCACGTATCCACTTGTGGGGTACGAGGAAGAAAAGGACACCTATGGAGAGCAAGAGAATCGCTGGAACCAGGCTGCGCTTGACCTCGCCCTTCAATCTTAGGAACAACCCCCGCACAGAGATAACAAGAAGCAGATAGAGAAGAGGCAAGACCGGTAAGAAGAAGCGATGGGCTTTAAGCACGTCTCCCCCTACCATTATAACATACAGGGTATAAGCGTAGATAAGCAGAAAGAGCAGACGGCCTTTGGAGTCAAGAGCTCTGTAAACCAAAAGGGGCAGAAGGTAGGCAACCCCCCACAGACCATAATGTTTCGAGAACTGCCAGAAATACTCCAGTCCGCTCTTCACGTATTCAAAAGACAGACCGGTTTTGGCGTAAAACGGATTGGGCAGCAGGTCTCCGTAGTAAAGAAGTTTAAAGACCGCAAAGGGCAGAAGAAGCAAAGCGAATCCACCCAGATGCCTTAGAGCTTTCTTGAACGTATTTCGCGTGAATATCAACTGGTGCAAAAGAAGAATCCCGAATATCAATACCCCTTCGGGACGGATCAGCGCAGACAAGGCGCATGAGACCACCCAACCTCTCTTGCCCCTCAGGTATAGGTAGACAGAAAGCAAAACCGTCATCGCAAAGAAGGAGCTTTCCAGCCCACTTATGCTCCAGTAGGCAAAGGCACTGCTGGCGGTCAGAAGCAGAGGGGGAAGAAGAGACAGCAGCCGTTCTTTCTTCGGAAACAACATCCGGGAAAGCTGATGAATAAGAATCAGGGTCGCACAGCCTGAGGCCACCCCCAGTATCTTGGAGACAGTAATGATATTCAGGCCGAGCCGGGCAAAGATGGACAGAATGATTATCCACAGGAAGTTGGTGTAACCCTCCACCCGCTCCCCCGAGTTGAAGACCAGCCCGTTTCCCTGGATGAAGTTCTCCACGTAGCGATAGGAGATAAAAGCGTCATCTTGGGTGAAATCCAGGCTGAGACAGTGAACCACAAAAACGATCAGGATTAGGGCAAGAATCAGGTTAATTCGCATGGATCTTCTCCCAAAGATATCCCCTCGATCAAAAATGCTTCAGTCAACCTCTCAGTCGGAAATCCGGGCGCGGCGCAGGAGCGGTTCCCCAATAAAGGGAACAACGCTGAGAGTGTTCACCATCGAAAATGGGGATCGTATAAATGGACCTTTTTGCTCTCTGCTTCGGCCTCTTCCAGTCGGCCAGTGTTTTCGTAAATGGCCTTCAGGTAAACATGCGACAGGACTGTGCGGTCATCGATTGCGATCACTTTCTTTAGATGTCTCTCCGCAGCTGCGTATTCCTTCAGAAGGAAATATGAGCGACCCAGAAGCTCGTATGCTAAGCTGAAATCCTTCGGCCCCAGCTCAATCAGCTGTTTGAGCTTCTCGATCGCCTCCCGGTCCTTTCCCCTCATGTGCAGATGGACGCCCTGGTATAGCAGATCCACAAAGCGCGGATCAGGAAACACCGAGTTCTCCTTTGCGTACACTCCCTTCTTCTTGAAGACCGGGATGAAGCCCAGCTTTTCGAATACTACCGGCAGGACGTAGTAGTTGTCCCGAAACTTGGAGTTTAGAACCAATGCTCGCTCCGCCGGCGCGCTGGGCTTGTAACCTGTGGGAAAGAAGATGAAGTCCGGATCACGGGAAAGCACGTACCGGGTATTGTATCTCTTCTCCTTCCAGGTTGCCGGTATTCCCTCGATCTCCTCCGGGTGCCGGGAGATGTACTTGTCGGTCAACCCCAGCATGTCGATGATTTTCGCGTCGGTTCCCGCGTAATGGGAGACCGAGCCGATGGTGGTCACCGCCAAAGAGAGGCTGTCGCCGTAATTCCTCTTCAGATACTCGGCTACGGATCGCATCCTGTCCACCATGGTCATTTCGTCTGTTCTCACCTCGCCTATCCATCTGTGAGGCAACAGAAAGAACAGGGCCGAAAGCGCCAGCAGCACACACGCGGACGCCAGCCTAACTTTCGCCTCTCCTCGTAAACCGGAAAGCACTCTCCGCACGGAGATAACGAGAAGCAGATACAGCATGGGCAACACGGGCATAAAAAAGCGGTGGACTTTGAGCACATCCCCTCCAATTACGACAACATAGAGAGTGTAAAGACAGGCCAGGGAGACCAGGAGATGCCCCCTTTGGTCCAAGCGCTTGAAGAAGAGAACGGGCGCAAGGTAGACTAATCCCCACAGCCCGTAGTGCGTCAGAAACAGCCATAGGTACTCCAGCCCGCTCTTCACGTAATCGAAGGAGAAGCCAGTCTTCGCATAGAAGGGATTGGGCAGGACATCTCCGTAGTAGAGGATTTTGAAAACGGCAAAGGGCAGAAGAAGCAGAAGGAATCCTCCCACATGCTCTAATGCTTTCTTGAACTGACCTTTTCTGAATGCCAACTGGTACAGAAGAAGAATCCCGAATATCAATACCCCCTCGGGACGGACAAGAGCAGACACGGCGCAAGAGGCCACCCACGCCTTGGAATGGGTCAAGTACAGGTAGACTGAGAGCAGAACCATCGCGGTAAAGAGAGAAGTCTCCAATCCGCTGATGCTCCAGTAAGCAAAGGCACTGCTGGCGGTCAAGAGAAACGAAGGGAAAAGAGGCGACAGCCACTCTCTCTTTGGAAAAAACATCCGGGAAAGCTGATAGAGAAGAACCAGGGTCGCACAGCCTGAAGCGACTCCCAGTATCTTGGAGACGGCAATAATATTCAGGCCGAACTTGGCAAAGACAGACAGGATGATTATCCACAGGAAGTTGGTGTAACCCTCCACCCTTTCACCTGAGTTGAAGACCAGCCCATTGCCCTGAATTAAGTTCTCGACGTAACGGTAAGAGATGAAAGCGTCATCCTGGGTGAAGTTAAGGCTGAGGCAGTGAATCACAAAAACGCTTACGATAACAGCAAGAATCAATCTGCTCTTCATCGATTCCTTCGCGAAGACAATCTGTCAATCACACTATCTTCTCGAGATTCTTGTTCGTTAATGAAATTTACCGGGAATCTGTGGATGCGTCAAGCAGATAAAACACTAATCCGGGAGAAAACGAAGCTCAAAGGGCAGGCAGGACCGCGTCTCCCTGTAGTTGCCTGATTCATCAGGCAGAATCTGCTTGATCCTTCGGCTTCGCCCTTCGGTCTGCCCAGACGGGCAAGCGTCTGCTTGAGCCTCAGGGTCGAAGACTCAGGATGGTGAGCTTGCCCTTCGACAGGCTCAGGGCGGTGAGCAACGTCGAACTGTCGAACCACGAATCGAGCAACTACCGAGACACCATCCTACAGGTGTGGCTAAGAAGGTAATGAAGCTATGCTTGCTTCTGGTCGGGAACTTCTTTCTCTTGGGCGGAACCTGCTCTCATTTTTTCCTGAGCCTTCCGGTACAACTCCACATATTTACTGGCGGAAGATTCCCACGAGAAGTCCTTTTCCATCCCGTTCTTCATTAGTCTAATCCAGGTCTTCTTGTCTTCATAGACTTCGAGGGCAAGTTTGACCGTCTCCAGAAGCTCGGAAGCATCATAACCTGTGAAGACGAATCCGGTTCCCTTACCGGTCTGGGGATCATAATCCTCGATGGTGTCAGCCAGTCCTCCGGTCTTTCGCACGATAGGAACGGTACCGTATTTCAGGCTGTAAAGCTGGTTCAAACCGCACGGCTCGTATCTGGAGGGCATGAGGAACATGTCGCTTCCCGCCTCGATAAGATGAGCCAGCGAATTGTCGAAAAGGAGATTGACCGAAATCTTCTTGGGGTATTTTGCTCCCATGGCAGTGAACAGGCGGTGATACTTCTCGTCACCGGTCCCCAGGAGCACCATCTGTAAGTCCAAAGCGAGAAGCTCATCGGCGATCTTGGCCAGAAGGTCAAAACCCTTCTGGTCTGCCAGCCGGGAGATGATTCCAATCAGAGGAACGTCTCTCTTCGAGCGAGGCAGGTTACACAGCTTAAGCAGGAGCTCTTTGTTTTTCTTCTTGCCGGAAAGGTCCTCCGGCGAGAAGCTGTGTGAGATAACTCTGTCCTTCTGCGGTGACCAGACGCCGTAATCGATGCCGTTCACGATGCCAAAAAGATCCGCGTTCCTGCCTCTTAAAACCCCTTCCAGTCCGTGACCGTATTCGGAGCCGGACTGAATCTCCACCGCATAAGTCTCGGATACGGTGTTGATGACGTCGGTGTAACATATCCCTGCCTTCATGAAATTCACCTTTCCCCAGAATTCAAAGGGGCTGGTGGGGTAGAATAGGTCTTTCGAAATCCCGATCTTGTCGAATGTCTTCTTGGGGAAGTTCCCCTGATAAGCCAGGTTGTGAATGGAGAAGACCGTTGCCGTGTCCTTGAAGAATTCATCGCCGGCGTACAAGGTTCTTAAGTATGCGACGATGAGAGCAGATTGCCAGTCGTTGGCATGAATTATGTCGGGTCGCCAGTTCAGGGTTTTTAGTATCTCTAATGTCCCTCTGGCGAAGAATATGAATCGTTGGGCATTATCCTCGTAGTCAAAACCGGTGGATTGATCCTTATACAGCTCCTCCCGATCAAAATACTCATCGTTTACGACAAAGAGCCACTCGACCTCACCATCACCCGTGACATAGCTTTTTGCCGAAATGCTCTTTCTTTTGTCACCCACAGGAATTTGAGGAAAACCGGCTTCGATTTCTGATAGGCCAAACTTCTTTGAGTCCACCATCCTGTATTTCGGCAGAATCACTTTCACCTGGTGGCCCAACTTTGCCAGGGCCTTGGGCAAGGCCCCGCTCACGTCAGCTAAGCCTCCGGTCTTGGCGAAAGGAACCACCTCGGGTGAAGCAATCAGGATTTTCAGCCTCTCGGTATCCAAGTTTCTCTCCTCGATTAAGTTGTTAGATTTCGATTTCCTTCAGATAGCGGGCAGCGTCTTCCGGCGTGGTGGGGTTTATGTAGAAGCCGGTTCCCCACTCAAAGCCGGCCACCCTGGTCAACTTGGGCATGATCTCGATGTGCCAGTGATATTCTTCGGCGTAACCGTCGTCCACCGGGCTGGTGTGCAGGACATAGTTGTACGGCGGGTTGTTCAGCGCCTTGGCCAATCTCCGCAGAGTCTCCAGCAGTATAGAAGCTAAAAGCGGAATCTCGTCCTTCTTGATCGTCTCGAAGGCCGGCCGGTGCTTCTTGGGCAGAATCCATGTTTCAAAAGGGAATCTTGGTGCGAAAGGTTCCAGGAAGATAAAGGCGTCATTCTGAATCACCACCCGCTCACCGTCGGCGATTTCCTGTCTTATGGCGTCGCAGAAGACGCACCTTTCTTTGTATTCATAATACTTGCTCGCACCCTCCACCTCCTCCGCCACCCTTTTGGGAACGATGGGAGTGGCGATGAGCTGGCTGTGGGCGTGTTCTAACGAGGCGCCGGCCGACTCTCCCTGGTTTTTGAAAATCAATATGTAGCGGAAGCGGGGATCCTTTTTCAGATCGATGGCTCTAGCTCGATAGGCCCAGATAAGGGCCTCCACCTGTTTGACGTCAAGATCGACCAGGTCACTCTTGTGGTCCGGTGTCTCTATGATCACCTCATGCGCTCCCACCCCGTTCATCTTGTCGAAGATGCCAACCCCTTCCCGGTTGAGATCACCCTCAATCCGGAGCGCCGGATATTTGTTCGAAATGACTCTCAGTGTCCAGCCCGGCTTGTTCGGTTCTGATGAATCCGGACGATAGGCCAGAATCTCCGGAGGGGTCGCAGATTCATTCCCCGGGCAAAAAGGGCAGAGCTTGGCTTCCTTTCTTCTCTTGGGGGTGCCGGAAAAGTCCGACGGCCTTTTCCCCCGTTCCGTGGAGATGATCACCCACCTGCCGATTATGGGATCCTTTCGCAGTTCTGGCACCTTATCCTCCTAAACCACCTTATGCCGACCACGGCTTCCTGTCAGCTATCAATGATATGTCTCACGTCTCAACCTGTCAACACAAATATATCGGAGAAACCGAGCTCCTCCTTCACTGACGCGCAGGTTGTCTCTCTTTCTCCACCTGCACAGATCTCGGTGAAGTCTCGTCCCATTGGATTCGACTGGGTGTAACTCGCAAATCTACTCGAATTATGTCGATCCTTTCAGCCTTGACTGCATCCATTCGTATTCTGCGGGGACGACAGGGCGTGATATACTCAGGCAACGCCCGGCAACACGGCAAGCGAATTTACCTCTTTCCTCTCTCTTTTTCGGTCAGTTCGAATATTTCCTTAAATATATCGATCTCCTCGGATCCTAATTCGATATTTCTTCTCTTCATCACCGCCCGGGCGGTTTCAATCGCCTTGTCCAGCCTGTATTCCTCACGCTTCCTTGCGCCTACCCAAGAGAACGGTGGTATGGTCCTCTCTTCAATCATTCCCCCGCCGAATAGATTCGAGGCGAAGCCAACCGTCACCCCGGTGTTGAGAAGCGTTCCAATTCCTGTTTTCACATGATCGCCCAAAAACGCACCTACCTTGGCTGAACCCGAATCCACCAGGGAACCGTCGACCATCACCTTGACCGGGCCGTAGTTGTTCTTCAGGTCGCTGTTGGTGGTCAGAGCTCCCAGATTGACCCACTCGCCCACGTAGGAATGACCCAGGAATCCCTCGTGGTACTTGTTGGTATATCCGAAAAATATCGACTCCTCCACCTCACCTCCGATTCTGCAGACCGGTCCGATGCTGCTGCCTCCCCCGACCTTGCCGCCCACCAGGACGCAATCCACGCCGATGTAACACGGGCCCGACACTCTGGTGTGCGGTTGGATGGTGACCCTCTCTCCGATAAAGATTGGACCTTCCCGGGCATCCAAAACCACCTGTCCGCCTATCGAAGAGTCTTTTCCGACATAGACTTCTTCCACATGGTAGATCAACGCCTGGTCATCCACCTGGCTATGCTTGAACATGTTTTTGAAATCCAGGTGCGGCCTGATTAGCTCGAAGTCAGCCTCAATCTCCGATCTGCTCTGCGAAACCAGATCCCAGATGTAGTTGACCATGTTAAGGTCTACTTCCACAGAGTCAACCTTGGATTTCAGAGCCTTAATCTGACCCTTGACACGTAAGGCTTCGAACGAGCTTCTTAGGTTTCTGAAACCTTCTCCCCTACCTGCCCAGCCAGCAAAATCGTCTCCCCGGAAGTAGAATTTCTCGTCTCCTGAGAACCTCATCTTTTCACAGAAGGCTGGGGTAGGCAAAATTCTCCCGTTGACCAGCAGAATCTCATCTTCGTCTTCGACCTCGAATTCGTTCACCCTGTGTCCGGTTCTACTTTTCAGCACCGCCTTCAGATGATCCCGACTCAGAAGTATCACCTCGGCATCGGGGAAAGAGGATTCAATCTTTTCCCTGATTCTTCTCATACCGCAGAGGAGCTCATAAACCGGGCGGTTGCAGGTTAGAGGGAAAAAATGGCCGTATTTATCATCTTCGAATATGAAGAGCTTCTTTGCCATCTTAAACCTCCTTGTTCCTTACGAGGACCGGAAGGCTATCTCCGAAAGCCTCTCTGATATGCACCAGTGTAGTCGCCCAATTCATTGGGCAAAACAAACCACGCGGTAGCTCCTTTGTGGCTATCCCGCACCTCTATAAACCACTCTCTTCTTGCTTCGTACCTATGCCACTCTTTCTTTAGGCAAAAGTTGTCACATGGCCCTTAGCCGTCTTATCCTCTCCTCCGCCGGCGGGTGGGTGGAAAAGAGGGTATTGAGCTTTCCTCGGTGCTCTAAAAGGGGATTCACTATGTACAGATGAGCGGTAGCTTTGTTGGCCGCCTCCAAGGGTTCTTTATCCTTGGAGATTTTTTCCAGGGCGGAAGCCAGACCTTCCGGATACCTGGTCAAGAGCACTCCACTGGCGTCCGCCAGATATTCTCTCTGTCTGGATATGGCCAGCCGGATCAACTGGGCAATTATCGGGGCAAGGATGGCCAGTACCAGAGCAATGATCACGATCAGTCCGCCACCTGCTCTTCCTTTTTTCCTTCTGCCCCGGTAGAAAAAGCTCCGTCTCATCCAATCCGAGACGAGCGCGACAGTTCCCACCAGGATAGCCACTAACATTGCATATCTGACATCGAAGTTCTTTATGTGTGACATCTCGTGAGCGATTACCCCCTCTAATTCGAGCCGGTTCAGCTTCTCCAAGAGTCCGGTGGTGACGGCGACGGATGAATTCTCTGGATTCCTCCCGGTGGCGAAGGCGTTGGGGGCCGAGTCGTCAATGACGTAAGCTTTGGGCGCCGGAACTCCCGCTGCGATGGCAATTCCCTCCACCACGTTTGCCAGATATGGATTCTGCTTTCTGTCCACGGGTCGGGCATGACTGATGCCCAAAACCATCTTATCCCCATAGAAGAGGGTGATAAGAGAAACGAACAGGGCCACTGCCAGAGCGATCGCCACTCCTGCTTCGCCTGCCCCGTATGACATCCCGAATACCCATCCCAAGAGCAAAAGAAAAATCACAAAGAGAAAGACTAAGAGGAAGCTTCTTCTCTTGTTAGCTGTTATCTCTTCATATATCATAAACGCCCAAGAGCCTTAAGTCTCGTTTCTATTCGAACGTCCGGGAGAGATTGATCCAGAAGCGGGGGGCGGTTTCGCGTTTTAGCAATCTGCTCTGAAGCGCACAGACCACTCTATCCTACCATCCTTCGTCTCTCGACCCAAAACTGCCGCCCCCATCGGCTACTTGAAATCCACCTTGGGAACTTCCCGCTCGGTCTCCTCGATCTCGAAATACTCTCCGGGCTTGAATCTGAACCAGCCGGCTACGATGTTTGAGGGGAATACCTGCTGGGCATTGTTGAAGGACAACACCACGTCGTTATAGAATTGCCTGGCGTAGGCAATCTTGCTTTCGATTCCGGAAAGCTCCTCCTGAAGCAGTAGGAAATTTTGATTGGCCTTCAGCTCGGGATAATTCTCCACCACGGCGAAGAGCGTCTTGAGGGCGCCGGTAAGCATGTTGGTGGCATCGGCCTTCTCCTTCATGGTGCCGGCTTGCGAGTAGATGGACCTGGCCTTGGTCACCTCCTCCAGCACGTTTTTCTCGTGAGCGGCGTAACCTTTGACCGTCTCCACAAGGTTGGGAACCAAATCCGCTCTCTTCTGCAGCTGCACGTCTATCTGATGCCAGGCGTTCTCGGATCGATTTCTGAGCCTCACCAACTTATTGTACAAGAGTATCAGAATAAGGATCGGCACGCCCAGTACGACCAGGATAAAGAAGAAAACTACGAAAGCTCCTCCCATTTTCCCTCCTCTGAAAGTCAGGGTCAAGGGTCATGGTTCAAGGGTCAAGAAAGGGACTTCACTTAGCCCCTCAGCTACTTACTCCCTTTCTTTTTGAACTCTTCCAGCTTGTTCTTCAGCTTCTCGTCGGATAAGGCCAGAATCTGGATAGCAAAGATAGCAGCGTTCTTTGCTCCGGCTTCGCCTACGGCCATGGTTGCCACCGGTATCCCGGAGGGCATCTGAACCATGGAGAGAAGTGAGTCTAATCCGGAGAGCGAAGAGGCAGAGAGAGGAACACCTATTACAGGGAGAGTCGTATGGGAAGCGACGACGCCCGGCAGATGAGCCGCCATTCCTGCACCGGCAATGATGACCTTAACCTCCTTCTTTTCTGCCTCCTGTGCCAGTCTCTTCGTTTTTTCCGGGTTGCGATGCGCCGAGCTCACCTCCATCTGGTAGGGAATGCCAAAATCCTCCAAGATCTTTGCCCCCTTCAGCATAACCTCCTGATCTCTCGTACTCCCCATCAATATCAACACTTTTGGAGCTGACATTCTGGTTTTCCTTTCCTCAAATTACGACTGCCAATCAATCCAGTCGAGAAGGCTGCATGACCTGACCAGTGATCGGCTTTCTCCTACAGGAATCTCTTCTTGACGCCGGTGGCTCGGTGGCCTATGTCTTTTCGATACTGCATTCCCTCGAATTCTATCTTTTTCGCCGCAGAGTAGGCTTTCTGAATGGCTCCATCCATGCTTTGGTCCGTTGCGGTCACACCCAGCACTCTTCCTCCGCTGGTGAAGACTCTGTCCTTCTGTCTTCGGGTTCCGGCATGGAAGATCACCACGTCTTCTGTCTGCCTGGCTTTCCTCAGTCCGGAAATCTCCTTGTCCTTCTCGTACTTTCCGGGATAGCCGGCGGAAGCCAGCACAACGCACACGGCGAAGTTATCGGTCCACTCCACGTCCTGCAATGAGAGCTCTCCGTCTACGATAGATAGGAATATCTCTGCTAAATCCGTCTTTAAAAGAGGCAGTATCACCTGGGTTTCCGGATCGCCGAAGCGACAGTTGAACTCCATAACCTTGGGTCCCATTTCGGTAAGTATCAACCCGGCATAGAGGATTCCTTTGAAGGTCCGCCCCTCTGTCTCCAATCCGGCTACCGTCGGCTCCAGAACCTCATCGTAGATTCGCTTCATCATCCTGTCGTCCGCGACGGTGGTGGGGGCGTAGGCTCCCATTCCCCCGGTGTTGGGACCCCGATCGCCGTCAAAGATCTTCTTATGATCCTGTGATGAGAGCATAGGGAAGACGCTCTTGCCGTCGGTGAAAGCCAAAACCGTGAGTTCCTCCCCTTCGAGGAAATCTTCTACGACCACACGAGACCCGGCACCACCGAATATCTTGTCCACCATAATCTTCTGAATGGTCGAAAGCGCGGAGCGGGTATCCTCGACAATGATCGCCCCCTTACCTGCCGCCAGCCCATCTGCCTTGATGACTAAAGGCATCTCGGAGGATCTGATGAAATCAGAGGCCTCTTCCGGCTTGTCGAATATCTTGAAGCTGGCAGTCGGGATATGATGCTTCTTCATGAACTGCTTGGCAAATACCTTGCTGCCCTCAATCTCAGCCGCCGACCTGGTTGGGCCGAGAATCTTCAAACCCCTTTTTTCAAACTCATCCACAATCCCCAGAGTCAGGGGCACCTCCGGCCCCACCACGGTAAGATCCACCGAATTTCTCTGGGCAAAGTCTGCCAGTCGCGTCACATGCTCGACTTTGATGTCGACGCACTCTGCCGACTCGGCTATTCCGGCGTTTCCCGGTGCGGCAAACATCTTGTCCACCAGCGGGCTGGAGGCAAGCTTCCACACCAGCGTATGCTCCCTGCCACCACCACCAACCACTAATATTTTCATGGCCGATTCTCCGAGAAAAGCAAAGGTTACATGCTCAATTTGCTGTCACTTCAATGTTAACTAAGTTTTCCCGGAAAGGCAAGGTTTTTTTGTTGACAATGAGTTCCGTGGTTAGTATCTATTCGCTGGCATCCTGTGGCCAGTCGTCTATTCGACGTTGAGGAGCGTCGCATGCGAGCGTCGAAGCAAGGCTCCATGAGTATAGCTTTAGATTCTTGAACTCTTGAACCTTTCAAGCCGTTACATCGCTCAAGTCGGCATAATCGCCAGCCTCTATGCGGCACTGACCGTTATGCTGGCGCCCATAAGCTACGGACCGATACAACTGCGGGTATCAGAGGCTTTGACCGTCCTTCCCTATCTCACTCCGGCCGCCATACCGGGGCTCTTCATCGGATGTCTGGTGGCGAATATCCTGGGTGGCTTGGGCATCTATGATGTGGTGGGAGGAAGCCTCCTCACTCTGTTCGCCGCCTTTTTGACCTATCTCGTCGCCAGGACCCGAAGGCCGATTCTGGCCCCGCTTCCTCCCATTTTGGTGAATTCCTTCGGCGTAAGCTTTTACCTTCATCTTTTGTTTCAACTCCCCTACTGGTTTACTGTGGTCTACATCGCTATCGGTGAAATCGGCGCTTGCTTTGTTTTGGGATATCCCCTGCTATTGATCATTCTAAGAAAGAAAAAGCTGTTGGAAATGTTCAGATTGAGTTGAAGCATCACGGGCACTCCGGCAGTTTAGTCTCCCCGCCGAAGCCACGTGATAGTCGCGCGAGTTTCCCCAGTACGTCTGTTTTCACAGGATAGTTGAAATAAATGTTCGCAGAAAACGGCCATTCCCTTTTCCCGCCAACTTGATCTTTTTCACCTTCGTAATAAATGTGAAGAATATCAGGGAAGGACGAATGTCAATGGCTTCACGGACGCGTTTCTGCGAGACTTCACTACTGAAAACCGGCATGGTAGCCATTTGCGTTCTGTTTGCGACTTTGCCGACACTTGCCCAGAAAGGAGAGCTATCCCGGGCCAGGATATCCTTTTCCGAGACCATGTGGGATTTCGGCTACGTTCCCAAGACCGGGAAAGTAATCCATACGTACAAGATCAAAAACATCGGGCAAGACACACTCTTCATCGGCAAGGTCAGAACCACCTGCGGTTGTACCACTACGCCTCTCTCCAGGGAAAGAATCGCTCCGGATGAGACCACCGACATGAAGGTGCTCTTTGATCCTGAGAAGTTGATGACGGGTGACCGTACCAAAAGAAAGCTACAGGTGGTTTCCAACGATCCCATGAAACCCATTGCCGAAGTGCAGTTCACGGCGAAGCTGGGAAGAGCCAATTCGTTGATCAAAGTCTATCCGGTTGGTATAGATTTTGATACGGTTTCTCAAGACGCCGGGGCGGCTCG
>Ga0114919_10002795_pt1 | contig 14090 bp, 16 predicted proteins | sample BlataG_FD_88682 | JGI IMG/M metagenome (GOLD analysis project Ga0114919, IMG submission 88682) | Deep subsurface microbial communities from Black Sea to uncover new lineages of life (NeLLi) - Black_00105 metaG | ecosystem: Environmental > Aquatic > Marine > Oceanic > Sediment | place: Atlantic... | reverse complement strand
AGAGGAACTAAGAGAGGAAATAGGTTTTTTATTTGATTTATTATCCCCTTTTTTTGCATTTCATAACCTCGACTCTGTTGCGCATCTATGATGTTTTGTGTTTCTATAGCGATAGTCGGAACGAACCTAAATGCTAACGAGAAAGAAAACGCATACTCGTATGGAATTTTCATAGTCATTAGTGAAAGAGCTAAATCATTTGGATCTACAGTTAAAAAAAACAAAGAGAATGCCGAAATCATTATTGAAATTCTTAAAATCATAGCAATTGCGAAGGATAATCCATTTTCATTAATAAATAAAGTATTAAGAACAATAATAAAAATGTAGAGGAAAGACATTCCTTTGACGCTTTTCACCCATCTTTTAAACAATCTTCCAATGATGATTACTGGTAATAGAGTTATTAGAATTAATAATAAGGGGATGATTTCCTGAAATAATAGAGCCCCAATAGTGTATATTATCGCCAGTAATAATTTAGCTCTTGGATCAAGATTATGGAGAAAAGTTTCTTTTTTCAAGAATTTGAACGCGCTCAGAAACTCTAAAGACATTTATTAATTTTCCTCCTTTAAATTGTGGATTTTCTTTCCAAATAACTATCCAGAAAATTAACTAATTCATTTTCTCTTATGACTTCTTCAGGAACATTAATTCCTATTTTTTGAAGTTCTTGTTTGAATAGATATATTTGTGGCATAATTAATGAAGATTTTGATACTAAAAACTCATTAGTAAAAATATTCTGTGTTGGACCATCCGCAATAATACGTCCTCCCCCCATCAAGATTGTTCTTGGAGCGTGTTCTACTGTAAATTCTATATTATGTGTTACCATTATTATTGTTTTTCCCCTTTCTAACTCGTTCTTTATTAATCCAAGGAAGAAATTTATTTCTTTTGCATCTTGACCTAATGTTGGTTCATCAAAAACTAGAATATCCGGGTCACGACAAAGAATTGAAGCTATAGCTAATTTTTTTGATTCTCCTCCAGATAAGTTTAATGGGGATCTTTTACGATATTTTTCAAGGTCAAATTCTTCTAGTACTTGATCAACTTTTATGTGAATTTCTTCTTTATCTAAATTTAGATTTTTCAAGGAAAATTTAATTTCATCTTCTAACGTATTAGAAAATAGTTGATGCATGGGATTTTGGAAGATAATTCCAACTTTTTTAGATATTTGAGCTATTGTTTTTGAATTTATATTTTCGCCTTCAACAAAAATACTTCCTTTTGTAGGACGGATTAAACCATTAAATGTGCGAATCAAAGTCGTTTTTCCCGCTCCATTTTGACCCATAATTGCAATAAATTCTCCCTGATTAATATTTAATGAAACCTGTTTTAAGGCTACTGTTCCATTTGAATACATATAATCAACATCGTGTACCATTATTAGAGGTAACAATTTTTAATCCTCCATGACTATTTCGAGTTATTTAATCGTTTTTAACATATTTATGGCATCTTGAATAGAAACGGGAAGGTCGTGTTGAAATCGATTTCTATTTTTTAATTCATTAAAGATTGAATATATTTTTGGCTTATTAATATTTAAATTCTCAAAAGTGTTAGTATTTATAATGTTATTCTTTGTATCATGAGCTAAAATCTCACTTTCCTTCATTAGAATTATTTCATCTACTAATGGAAGAATTAAATCCATTCGGTGTTCGCTAATTATGATAGTTATCTTTTTTTCAACTTGAATTTTTTTTAATAGGTTTAGAATTTTTCTTGCAAATAATGGGTCTAAATTTGCTGTTGGTTCGTCTAAAATAATAACTCTAGGTTCTAATACTAAAATTGAAGCAATGGCAACTCGTTGTTGTTCACCACCACTTATCTCAAAAGGGGCTTTATCTATTATACTTTCGATTTCCGTTATTTCTACAACTTCCTTAATTCTTTCTCTTATTATCTCTCTTGAGATTCCTAGATTCTCCAAACCAAAAGCTATCTCATGTTCTACATTCATTGTAATTAACTGATTTTCAGGATTTTGAAATACAATTCCAATATCATTAGATAATTCAGATATCGTTGTTTCGTTGGTGTTTTTTCCTGAAATCTCTACGTGTCCCTTATAATACCCTGCATAAAATTGGGGGATTAATCCATTCATACATCTAATTAATGAAGTTTTCCCTGATCCCGTTTCCCCTGCTAATAAAATAAATTTATTTGAACCTATTTCCAAATTAATATTTTTTAGCGCATACTCGTCGTTTCCTTTATATCGAAAATGAAAATTCTTAAATTTAATTATGCTCATGAAATGGGATATCCATAATCTTTTTAGTTTATAAGGATAGTTAATTAATTAAAGTTTCTTTTATTTTATCGATTAATTGATTGAGTGTTTCGTCTACATCATTCCTACCATTCAAAGTAGCAGCACCATCATGTCCACCACCATTCACATTATTTAATTTACTGATTATTTTTCCGAGATGCAAGCCCGTTTTTAGGCAAACTTGTTTTTTTGCTCGAGTAGTGATCCTATAATCAGATTTGTCTTCGGATACGACAATTCCAATATCAAAACCCACTTTTGTTAAGAGTGAAGCCGCAGAAGCGCTAAAACTACTAAGATGTGAGATTCCAATTAACCAATCGCTTATTCGAATTAATTTAACTCTCTGAAGTGCTTTAATTCGTGCAATTTTCTCTGAGACATCTTTTTCTCTTTCTAAAAGGGGTAAAACATCTTGAATTTCTACTTGACCCTGTAATATAGTATTTAAATTTTTAATAGTTTCAGTATTTCCATACTTAAGAAATCCAGAATCGGTCAATATTGCTGATACTAGAAGATATTTGTATGGTATTGGAAGCTTTATGTTGTAATCGTTAAATAATTCTAACACCATCTCTGATGTAGACGAAAAATTATCAAAAATCAAATTAAGAGACGATAAATTATTAGAATAATTTTTTTGCAAATTTAAATGATGATCCATGAAAATATAAGGAGTATTCAAATCTGAGTTATTAAATAGCTTTATTTGGTCTAGGTTGTTAGAGTCAACTATTATAACAACATCAGAATTTAAAAATTCTTTATCATTTAGAAAGGAAAAAATAAAATCAGGAAATTTCTGAGTAAAGTTTTTTAAAAAGCTTTTAGTATGTTTAGATAGTCCTGAAAATATCAAATCTATATTTTGATTTGAATAAAATTTTTCAAAAAAGAATTTTAAAGTCAAACCAGAGATAAACCCGTCAAGATCAACTAAATCGTGGGATGTTATTAAAAGATTTTTTCCTTTTAAGTATTTTAAAAAATCATCTTTTCTTGAGGTAAACATAAAACTTTCAAATAGATTATTGATTTTGAAGATCTGCTTGAAGAGACTTTTGCATATTCTCAAACGAGCTCTTTGTTCTTTCAATTTTTTGAGCAAGGGTGTTAGATCGCATGGTTAAAGTTTCTTTATCCGATTTTTTCTCATCTAAAAGTTTATTTCTTTCGCTTTTAACCAAAATTCCACCAATTTGCTTATATACTACTGTATCAGGATTAGCCTTCTCCAATTCGTCTAGTGCTAATTCTGTTTCTCTTATAGTACTATCAATGTGTAGTTTCTGTTGGGTAAGGAGCTCTAAAGATTGCCCTAATTGAGTTAAATTTTGAAATTTCTTTTTTGTTTCTTCATCTAATTGGTCTAAATTAATTGTCAACGAAAATCACGTAATAAGTTTTACGATAACAAATGTAGTCTGAAATATGAAATTTACGAATAATATATTTTACGTAATTTTACGATTTCTCAACAATTTTTAATACTCCATCTATAGTCCTTCCGAAACTTATGATTTCATTTATGCTTGCTCTGAAAGCAGTGATATCATTACTTTCAATCTGAAAAACTAAAGATTTTTCCTCTTTTTGTAGAGAAATTATGGATCTTTTTGATTTTTGAACATTGAATTCTGGTAAAAAAGAGTTATAGGAAATGTCACATAAATTAGAATTTTTAAATTGAATTTCAAGAATAGCTTTAATTTTGTAAGAATTACCATTATTCATTATTCTTCAATAGTCTCGAGTTCTCGCTGTTTTCGCTTCGCTATTCTAAAGGATTCCGCACCACGAGGAGTTTGGGTGTTATAAGCACCTCCAGTAAACTTTGCATCACACTTCTTACAATGCCATATACCTGTGGAGATCCTATTAATAGATCCTTTCGTTTCGCATCTTGGACATTTTAGATTTCCGCCTTTCTGTTTTTCCATTATAAGTCGCCACTTCTTCCTTACATTGGCTCCGTAACGGGGACCAAAGGTCGCTGAAATCCCAGTTTTTTTCGTTTTTCCCATTAAGATCACTTGGTTCTTTTCATATACTGTGTTTAAATAAAAACTAGTATAAACTTTAAATTTTTCCAAATAAGAGAAATTAAGTTTAAAAATAAAATTTTAAAAAATATAATTTAATAAAGCGTTACTTATCGCGTTTATATTGCCATAGGTTTAATTCTTTCCTAACTTTGCTTGCAATTTCCATAGTTTTTTTACCTAGCATTTTTATTTCGTCTAAGGAAAAAGTTGCGTAGCCGCTTTTTTGAATAGAAGTTATCTTGTCTTCTGTCACCGAAATGGAGATTCTACCATCACAGACTAATTCTTCGGGTAAACTAGGATCCAAGAAGATGATATCACCAATCTTTCCATAAGTGATCACCATAGGTATTTCATTTACAATAGTATCTCCTGTCAAGTATTTGCCTGTCCATTCAAGATTCCCATCAATCCATTTTCCTTCTGGAATGTGACTTGAAATTAATGTAGTTAAAGCACTTACACCTCCGGCATCAGTTAAATTTCCAGAATAGTTAATTACATATATATCTACGAATAAAATATACACTGCTTCTTTTTCCTTTATACATAATTTCTTAGTTTGGACACAATCTGCATGTCGAATTCCTCGATCAACTACGCGTGCTAGTTCTATTGATTGATCGTCTGGAGGCCCTCTTTCAAATAAGGGAGACGCTAAAGGTAATAATTCTGCCATAAATGTACAAACTCCTTCATTTGGAAGATCGGGAAAAGGAGCACCCACATCATACTTCAATCCGGTAATTATTTTTGTCTTTCCTAAAGTTACTTCAGCAGAACCTTCTGCTGAAGCAATGACATCACTTTTAACCGTCCAATCTCGGTATTCCCAAAGATCTCTTCCATCAATTCTTTCGCCTTTTTTTAAATTAGAAAGAATATAATTCTTTTCAATTGTTGAAATCACTCGTTTTATATCCATCATTGTTCATTCTCTCCTCCTTTAGTTTCTTCTTGAATTTCAATATATTTCTTTTTTAGTGTGTTGAGCTGAATTTCATGAATATTTGTAAGAGCTTCTTTAGCCAAAGTTAAACAATTGCTAAACTCTTCTAAATCCATTTTTCCATCGAATTGAAGTAAGGACATTTCCTCGTTGAACCATGTCATAGCACAAGGTAAATCAGCTTCGCCGGCTTTATCTTCTATTCCTGATAGATCAGTAATCAATTCTCCATCGATTTTTCCCATTGCTACAGCGGTTACTAAACTTCTCATTGGAACACCTGCATCTGCAAGTGCCAAAGCCGCTACGGTGGTACAAGCACATCGTGTTCCACCATCGGCATCCATTACATTAAGGAATACTTCAAAGGAAGTTCCGGGATAAAGTTCTAGAAACAGAACTGGTTCTAAACAATCAGTTATAACCATAGATATTTCTTTTTCCCTACGTCCGGGAGCAGGGCGTTTTCTATCAAATACAGAAAAAGTCGCCATTCTATAAAAAACCCTTAGAATGCCTCTATCAGGTTTTGCTAAATGATGGGGATGGACTTCTCTAGGGCCATAAACGGCAGCGTAAATCTTGTTGTTGCCCCATTCTAAATACGCCGAACCATCGGCATTTTCTAAAACTCCTACTTCCATTTTTATTGGTCTTAATTCGTGTTTATCTCGGCCATCAAGTCTTTTACCGTCTTCACGAAATAGCTTTTCTGGATATTCGTCTTTAATTATTAATGGCATTTAATTTATACCTCTTCTCTTTTTTTCATTTTCAATATATTCAGACATTCGGTCTGTTAACCCAACTGTATGGGCTTCTTTTTCAATTTTCTTTATCCCATCAATTAACAATCTCTCATGGGCTATATCTTCACCTTTTAACCATATACGACCATTCTGAGTTACAAAAATATTACAATTGGTCAAATTTTTTAACATTTTAATCATAGAACCACTTCGTCCTATAACTCTGGGTATTTTTGGAGGATCAATTGTAATTACCAATCCATCTCTTCTTTTACCTAAATATTTACCTACTGTAGTCAACTCTGGTGAATTTAGTCTATCTGCTGAAAGTACTTTTACAATCAATATATCTCCTATCTCGTACTTCTCAGTTGAATTATCTTGATCATCTGGAGCTCCACCTCTAAATCCTCTCGGTTTTCCTCTTTTTACCGTGTTTTTCGGCTTTAAAATTCCTTCTTCTTTCGAGTTAATATCGCATCTATATTTAACTGGATTTTTGTCAGTTACTAATGCAATGACTTTATCTCCTGGTCTAGGCGTATAGAAACCCCTAAGCGGAATGACATTAATATAATTTCTTTGTATCTGTTTCAGACCAATATTTAAAGATATTATTTTTGTTCTATCTTTATTAAAAATTGTTCCTCTTCCAGGTAGGAAATTTTTCGTATCTTCTGTTAATACTTCACCAGGGACTACAACATCACGAGAGGCTTCGTCGTCTTCAAACTCATCGATATCCTCTGCCTCGTTATTTTCTGTGTTAGAATCTTCAATAGATTCATCTTGTTCATGTTCCATTTATTTTCACTCTCATATTATAATTTATTTATTCACTTAACCATAGCAGTAAAAAATAATCGTTAACAAAAATTAGTCAAATATTTTCTGGTTAGGATCTCATAAGTTTTGTTTGAACTCTTCCATGAGTTAATTTATTCAATTTATCTATTAATTCCATTTGCAAACCTGCTGGTAAACTTACTACTGACACCCACGATCCGTCTGATTGCCACTCCTCTTTCTTAATTTGCGCTAATTGTGCTACAATATTATAACCCTTCGCCGTAAAATCTGAAGGTATTTTTAATGCTAACTCCACTTGTTCCATTCTAATAGGTATGATTGCTCGTATTTGTTTTAAAACATCGTCAACTTGTTCTTCCGCATTTCTCATTAAGTCAACTTTAACTTTAGCTTCTTCTATCGCTTTTTCTATTCGTTGATAAGGGTGTGGTTTTTTGTTTTGAGGATTTATCGCATTTTTGGTGATAATAGTTATGATTTGCTTTAATTTTTTCTCTCTTTCTTCATCTCTTTGCGTTCGAGTCCATTGAATATCTCCGTCTAATAAAATGTGACACGCAATGATTCTTCCCTCACTGGTATCAAAAACAGCTTCCATATCACCATCGGTAGCTTTTTTCCCTCTTCTCAGATTCTCGAACACGATAAAGCTTTCAAAAATTAATTCTACAGAAATATTAGGGTTTTTTAAAAGTTCTTCAACAGAAATGCGAGATTTTTCTTTTCCCTCTACAAGGCGCTTATTGATTTCATCTCGTATTATTTTCTTTGCTTCCCATGCTTTATCTGGTGCTAGTAGCATCTCAAATGTACGACCTTCTTTTTCAATGCGTCCAACGATGAATCCGCCCAAATCTATTCTTGCTCTGTCTATCATAGAAATCTTTCTCTAATTGGTGTATAAAAATATCTCGCTTGTTTACGCATTTTGCCTTCTATTATTAGATAAACATAATTGTGGGGTAACCTTGAATTATAAATATTTTTAGAAGATTATAATTTACTCATTAGATCTTCCTTTTCTTGATCACTCAATAATTTAAATTTTCCATCGTCTTTCATAATGAAAGCTACATCACAAGTATCCTTACTTAAATTATCGCCCATTAATTCCTTCAATGTTCTCAATGGTAATAATTTTAATTCCTCATCATTTATATCTTCTTTATAATTTTCTTCAAGGTAAGTTCTTGCTTCAGTCGCTCCTGACCCAATCGCAAAGGCTTTATACCCCCACATAGCTCCACTTGGATCCGTCAGATACAAGGAAGCCTCTCCATTGCTGTCTACTCCAGCTATAAGGAAGCTTACCCCAAAAGGGCGCACTCCAGCATTCTGAGTAAATAGCTGAAGATATTCGCAAATATTAAGAGTACTATCTTTAACAGAAATAATTTCATCATAATTTAAAATATTAACTTGTGCTTGGACGCGAGCTCTATCAACTAAAACCCTTGCGTCTGCTGTTAAACCTGCAATAGCTACTCCAATATGGTCGTCAACTTTAAAAATCTTCTCAGAACCAATAACTTCTTGAAGTTCGGAACTTTTTTTCTCAACAGTGAACACAACAGAATTTCTATTTCTACATACAATAGATGTTGTTCCTCTCCTCACGGCTTCTATTGCATATTCAACCTGAAAAAGACGACCCTCAGGGGAAAACTGAGTAATGGCCATATCATAGCCCCTTCCTGCTTGCTGGAACATAATTCTCTCCTAATAGAATTTTTAATTAATTTTTATTATATATTATTTTTTGCTATTTTAATAATCAAATTATCAATAAAATTTATATTTTGTCTAAATAAACTATAATCTTTATTTTAAGAATACCTAAAATTTAATTTACACTTTCAAAAATAAATCAAGTAAAAAAAATGTAATACTAATTATCAAGAAAAAAACTTCGTATAAGGAATGCTCTCACTCTTTTAATTTATCTTCTAATCCTAAATTCTTGAATAAAGTTTGTATTTCATTTATATTTGGTTCTGAAACTGAAGGTAACCCTAATTCTGCTCTTCTTCGTTCTATAGCGGGCTGGGAGGAGATTGCCTTCGCGCTACTAAAAATTGTTTTTGCTTGTTCAACGATATAGTCTGGACCTTTACCTAAATCAATGCTTTGGTTTTTTAGCGTACTAAATAAATCAGTTAGTTCGATATGCTGAGGACACACTTCCTCGCAAGTATTGCAATCTGTACAACCCCAAACCATTAAACTATCACCTTCTAAGAGCAGATCTTTATAACCTAAAAGACTAATTAAAAGATTCCGTCTTGGATTATAACTTCCATTTGTAACCTTAGAAATGGGGCATTCAGTTGTGCAAATCCCACATTGCAAACAAGGATAAAGCGAAGGATTTAACCAGATTAAATGTATAGCCCATTGTTTATCTACCTCGGATGTGATCTCTGAGGAAACATCGTCCCAGGAAGCTTTACGATAAATATATGGGTCTTTATTAACTCGAAGTTTACGGAGGATCTTATGATAAAACCAACCGATAAATGTAACTCCAAAGAAAAAGAAGTACACACCGCGCATTATTATCGATACAGTTGAAGTGAATGAAACTAATGTATGGACGAAAACCATGGTCACACTCACCATCAAGAGGTTATGCAGAACTTTATTGGCACTATATTTGAATTTCTTATTAAAAGCATGTACTCTTAATTTTCCGACTTTTGTCACTAAGCTATTGGACATAAAAATGATCGCCAAAATCATTAATATTACGAATGATGCCCAACTAAAATTACCCGAACGAGTTTGGATCGTGTCAAGCTCTCCTCCTATACGTAATAAAGGGTAATGTATAGATCCAAGTATTAGGGCGCTAGTCGCCATATGCATATGAAATGAATTTAACCAATGCAGGCTAAAAGTAGATTCAATTGTTTTAAGTTTTATCATAATGATTATATTAAAACACATCCAAATAAAAGAGATAATACCTAGTACGCTCCCAATTCTATGAGTTAGATCGTACGGTTCAGAATAAGTAAAAGGTTCTTCAATCCAATAAATTATCGAAGCGATTATAGGACTAATGAAGTATACAAGTAGAAATATTGTTTTTTTAACTTTTGCGGGCATCTTGGTTCAACCTTTAACCGGTATTTTATATGTTGTTCTGAATAATCAACTAATACTTCATTAATCTTGGAACTTGTACAATTAATTATATTTTTTGGCTTAAAAGGATTCTTTTTTTGAAATTAAACTTGATTTTTAATTAGTTTCTTACAAAATGGTAAAACTATTGATGATTTGTGCCCTTCTGAAAAAAATACAAAAGGTCGTAAAAAAGCAGTGAAATAAATTACTATTTAATTAAATTTTTCTTGCATTAGGTCCAGGCAACCTTATTGATAAAAATTGACCACTCTAAGACTATCAAACCTTCATCTCTTGTGTGAGCTAAAAGATAATCTCCTTCTTTTGTAATCGACCCAACGATGTTACCCTTTCCACCAACTATATTTTTGGCGGCTAGTTGAATCTCGTCGTTTTTTAAAATAGCAAATCTAAAACTTTGGAACATTAAGGCTGATTCTTTTTCCTTCCAAGCTTTTAAAATTGCTTTAGCTTCTTCATTTGACAATTCAAAATCTTCTGATTTGAAAGGAATATTCCCATCAGAATCTAATACGAATATTTCTTCCATGCCTTCAAATTCTCGTAATTCATTTACTAAATAATCAAAACGTTGTTGTTCCATCGCTTATATCATACCCTTCTTAGGATTATATTTAATGGATCATAAAACCACACCAATATAAATTTAATTAGAAGAAAATTAGTGAAATTTGATAAATAACTAGGATAAAATAAGAAATTTTAGATGAGAAAAAATCTTCTAAAATATTATCTCATAACTCTTATAATTTCAAATTCTTATGGTAAAAAGTCTAGTTCTCTACGATAAAATCTATAACGTGTATAAAGAAGAAGATAAAAAAGAAATTTCAATTAGGTACGTCAAATACCTAAACGAGTTAACTCAAAGTTTTCCTAACACTAAAATCCGAATAAAAAAATTAAGACAATTTGATAATAGGTTTGAGGTTATGCTCTCTGGTCCCGAGGAAGTCTTTATTTTAAATATGCTAAAAAAGAAAGTAGGGACCATAATTGAATTTAATGAAGTTGAGACTGGCGAGATATATAAAGGAGTTATGTTAGATGTGGGAAAGATTGGATTTGGAATTTTTATAGACTGTGCTATCCTAAATCCTAATGTTGACGTGTTACTCAATCTTTACGATCTGAGAAACCAATTGTGTAAAGGTAGAAGTGTAGCATTAACAGAAATAATTACCGCATACGATTTTATCGATCGATTTCCGGTTTACATAAAAATTACTTCAATCGATAAAGAAAAAGAACAAATTCAAGGAATTCTCGATAAACAAACCCTAGAATTATACGAAAAGCTAATTAAAGAGAATCTTGAAGGCGTTTTTATGACCGGTGAAACTAAAGGACAATTAAAAAAAGCTCTTGTAAAAACGGGGCACTTTAGAGACATAGCTTCGATAATTCGATACGGTTTTTTGGAGAACATTGTGATTTTGAGAGAGAATACTACCGCTCCGGGAATTATTGCAGATATAGGGAAACACCTTAAAAATTGTAAATTAAACGCAATTAGACCTGAAAGAATCAAAAAATTATTTTTTTAATAAAAGAGAATGGTGGGCCCAGGGAGGCTTGAACTCCCGACCTTCTCGGTGTAAGCGAGACGTCATAACCACTAAACCATGGGCCCTTGTTTTTCGAAGGTTATAAAAACGCAATCGGAGGGATTCGAACCCTCGAGTCCGTTGGACACCGGATTAGCAATCCGGCGCTTTTGGCACGCTTCAGTGTTCTACCAAGCTAAGCGACGATTGCTTAATGTTGAAATAATCTTCAAATGGTATATTTTGCATATAAAAATTTAAAATTTTAATACTTTTTCATTCCAACGAGTATTTTTTATTAAAGAAAAAGAGTTGAATAGAGAATTAAATTAAGATTTATACTTTTTTCTTAGTTTTAACTTTCTTTTTTACGAAGTTTAAATTTTTTATAATGCGAGTAATATGCTCTCAATTTAATATCTACATAGTGCCAGAAAACTCCACATGAAATACAAATCACCCAATTTATGAGTAGGTACGCATAAATAGTTAAATTATATGACCAATTAATCCCTAAGATACTTGCTCCGTAATGATCTCCGTAAACTGAGTACACAACCGAAAAATACAAAATTTGCGTCAGTAGAATATGATATGTAGATTTTCCTATTGTAGAAATAGCTCTAGTAAACCAATTATCCCATCTCTTTGGTAGTAGTTTGATTCCCAATAAAACTAAAAAAGCTGAATATGGAAAGACAAATAAATTATAATCTCCTCTAATGAACTCAAATCGAAAATCGAAAAATTGGTATTGGATTAAGTAGTAAAGGCTTAATGGGAAGAGAACCCACATAAAAAGGTTTTGTTTGGCGAAGAGCTTAGGTCTCTTTGAAAACCACATGCCTATCCCGATAGCGGAAAGCATGAAAAATGGAGTAGTAATAATAAACAAATACCAATATATAAAATCATAATAAGCTTGCCAAGTTGAGAATGGAGGTGGACCAAAAATATAAAAGATTGCCAACTGTAACCCTATTTCTACAGAAAAACAAATCAAAAGAGCGATTATTCTCCAAACTAATTTACCCGAAAACACTTTATATAACAACGGCATTAGTAATATCGACCAGAAAATTACAGGTAAAAACCAAGTTCCTGGACCCCAGAAAGGCAATATTCCAATAAATAGATGATAGAAATGCCATCCTTCTTGTTTATACTGATTTAATGCGTTCCAATCGAATCCGTTAATAGTCAAGCCAATTAAAGAAGTAGCTAAATATAAGATAATATAAGGATAGATATAACGCCAAAATTTTCTTTTGAAATATATCCAAGAATATAAATTTCTTAGGCTTTTGTCTTCCATTTTACTAAAGGATAAACCCATGTTAAAGCCCATTATCACTAAGAAGACGGGAATTGAAATTCTTTCCCAGAGTGCAACACCGATTTCGCTTTTAATTACCCATGGAATTGTATGGTCGTAAATAACTAAGAATATCATCAAAGTTTTTATAAAATCAACTTGAAAAAAGCGTTTATCTTTGATTTCAACTTCATCTGGTTTAATTAGATTTTGATCGTCAGAATCCATAACAATAATCCTTAATTCTTTTTTAAATAAAAATTAAAACCGTAGCTTTTTATCTAGTTCATAGTACGTATCAATAAAAGCTTTACTCAACCTTTAAACTTTAAAGAAAAAAAGAAAAAGAAAACTAAATAAACATGATTCAGAATCATTCCTGAATTATTTCAAAGATCATTTTTTCAATCATCGGCTTTTTTGTATAACGTTTGTCGTAGTACCAACCAACTAAATGACCTTCTAAATCCTTCTCTGGAAGTTCAGGAATGACAACTATCATTACCCCATTTGAGAGATATTTTAATATTCTTTTATCGATTTGATGCAACTTATCGTTTCCTGAAGGATGTGTATGGCCTTGCCAAACGATGTCCACATTAAGTTCCTGTTTAAACTTACGCATATTATAGATCTTCGATTTTTTATAGCGCATCCAACTTCTTGGTTTTACATGAGTTTTAGATTTTCTTAAATCTGGATTAATAATAAATTTATTAACAATTCCGAAGTTTTCTTTACGATCAGCAAAAATCCAGTAGTGTTCGATATTTGGGTAAGCCTCTGCAGCTTTCTGAGTAAGTTCTTTAAATAATCGATCTGGTATTAAATACCTAAAATTTTTTGCCCCACTCATTTTTACATCATCTCAATTTGGGTCAATGAAGTATAAAATTTATATTTTTCTTTAATTTGTCGACTTATGTTATGAAATACACGAAAAAAATATAAAAAAATTTATTTTATTAAAAATAATCTATTTTAATACTTATATCGCAATTTAAAAAATTAAAACCAAGAAAAAATAGGAAATCTTTTAAATACGGATTATTCTGCGATGTGCTATAAAAACCACACTTTGCAGAAAACCTGTAAATCCAGAGCACCTGTAGCCTAGTGGTAAGACGCTGGCCTTGAGTATTTAATACAATCAAGTAAGCCAGTGCGCGAAAGCGCTCGGGGGTTCAAATCCCTCCAGGTGCGTTTTAAATTGGGGT
>Ga0114919_10002794_pt1 | contig 14092 bp, 7 predicted proteins | sample BlataG_FD_88682 | JGI IMG/M metagenome (GOLD analysis project Ga0114919, IMG submission 88682) | Deep subsurface microbial communities from Black Sea to uncover new lineages of life (NeLLi) - Black_00105 metaG | ecosystem: Environmental > Aquatic > Marine > Oceanic > Sediment | place: Atlantic... | reverse complement strand
CAGAAATATTGGATTATTCTCCGTACTTCCCGAGAATGAAATTACTGAATATTATTAGTTACTTTCAACTAACTCCTGAAAAAAAAGATATTATTAGAAACAAAATGTCAGATGATAGTTTATATTTAGAGAAAAAATATCTTCTTTCTCATTCCGGGTATGTAAACTGTGAACATCTTGATAGTTTGTTTATCGAAAGATTATTAAAAACCAATACATACCTTTTAATACCGGAATGCTGCTCATTATTTTGCTCAATAATTGATGATAACCGATTATTTATTAGACTAATAGAATTTATTTCTGGGCAAGTAAATTATAAGGACATTTCCACATATTATTTATGTACGTTAATATTTGAAAAATATAAGAATGCTAGCTCTCCTCAGATCGAGAATCTGCTGGAGCTTTATAATGGAATAGAAGATGACGAAATTAGAAGAGAGTTAATTAATGTTCTGAAAAGAATTCAGAATTCATCCTTTCTATCTGAAGATGATTTTTCAAAAAACCATTGCCTCATAGATAGATACAATCAATGCTATTTATATAAGAATGACAAAAAAAAAGATGCTTCTTACGACTTTATAGAGTTAATACCTATATTAAAATTATCGGAATATGAATACACCGTGGATAAATTAAAAAGTTTGGTCGCTGATGTATCGTTTAAAGATATATTGCCAAATTCAACTTACCAATTAGATAGCATAAAAAATGAAGTATCGATTAAATATCAATTAGGAGTTGGATTTAAAGAACTTACCGAACTGCACTTCTCTTTAAGTGAGAAAGATATACTTCTCGTTTTAGAGCTGATGGAGAACCTCTATAAGAAATCAGAATACTTATGCCGGACTTTTGGAAGAATTCCTTCACTAACTGCTAATAATCTTTTTGTTGATATTGTTAAAAAGGAAATCCTGTTTAAAAATGTAGGCTCGATGCTTTGTCCTTTTCTTGTTATTTCTGAGCAAAAACTGAGAAATGATGATGTAAGTGAAATCCCAATGATGATTTCCTTACTTTTGGAAAATTTGTTTTTTCAAGATGATTCAATAAAAATAAAAGAATTTCATAATAAACCTTCCAATTCAGGTCCGGAATTATTTCTGTCTCATTTTATAAAGAGGATGTCATCAAAAGACCATTCATTAAGATATTCCTATAGTAGATTTCACTATATCATTAACGGATCAAAGGACTTAAGTTTTGACACTAATTACGAAATAATCGATTTTTACTATCAAGAAAGATTAAAATCCAGATTAAACGAAAAAAACCATGAAAGTATTAATTGGTTATTTATTTGTAATGCTCTCAACGATTTTTATGGAGAGTTAGCAAAGGTTTATGATTCTATAAATTTAAATGACGTAAAATTCGATAATAAGACTTTCTTAAATTTTACCTTGCCCCAAAATCTTCATTACTTATCATCGTCTCTCTTAAATTTATGCCTTAATATTGACTACTTATTAGAAGATAAAATATCAAGAACAGCATGTGTTAATTTGTTCGAGTTTCTTAATTACTTCGCAATTTTCTGTATTGAACTGATTAGTTTCTTCAAAATTGGCATAGGCGCATCAAAAAAAATGTCTTATGGTCTTTCTTTGGATGAGCATCGAGAAAGTATAACTTTGACTGCGGGAAAATACACTCAAGAATATAACGCAGGAGATATAAGGTCAGTTCAGACTTTAATAAATAAGGACATAATCAACCAATCCATATTCGATCGTTCTACCAACTTTACCCTTAAACAAATTTCGCTATTTTATCTGCTTCGAAATTTTGCTTCCGAAGTTAAAAACAATAGCATATTGATCAAAAACAAAAGCGCGTTAAAAAATGATGATTTTGATACGTTGGTATCCGATCTATTGGTGAGAGTTCCAAAAATTGAAGAAGAAGTTCACAATCAAGTACATAATTTGATTAAGGCTTTGGAAACTAACCGGGATTTTTATCTCCCCGAAGAAGCTCTAAAACTTAAAGATGATATTTTGATCCTATGTAATGATATTAACAAAATTCGAAAAAAGATGAAGTATAAAAGATACTGTGGGCAAATTGGGAAAATTGATAAATTGCCTTGGGACATATATTGCAGAAGATACATCGGAAAAGAATATCAAACTTCCGAAAGATCATTATTCAAAATACCTTTATCAAATTTATTCCCTTCTTCAAAATCCAAGTGTTCGTGGGATATGGATAATAATGAAATCTATAATCTTGTAATACCAAATGAAAGAATTAGCAAATTGATATCTAAGTTAACAAAAGGAACGATTTTTGGTTACAATTTGAAGTATATATATTCAGAAAAAGCGAAATTGATATGGGACATGGTTTTAATAGTAATATTATCACTACTCTTTAACTCTTATGGTGGGTTGATAAAATTAGTTTGTGGGGCAGGTGTTTTATTTTTTCTCGGAAAGATTTTCTTTAGGGACATCAAATATTGGAGCATCAATATCAATCGAGTTATTGAATATATTAGAAAATAGAAGGGTGGGAACGGGTAAAGTCTCCGTTTGACTCTTGTTAGGTCAGTAAACGTTCCGGGAAGTACTAAATGCATGGTCTTGTCGGGGTCACGGATAATGATTGGTTTGCATTTCTCTTCACAGCAGCTACTTTACCTGAAACAGCCTTGAGCAAAAATCGGTAAATCTGATCTGAGGTCAGGATTTTAATCGTAAATTTTCACTTCCTTGCGAGTTGATCACATCTTGTTCCATAAAGGGGTATGTTGGTTCCAAAGCGATTTAAATATTTTTTTAATGGGGCCAGGCCCTCCAACAACATGGCGGGCAAGCCCTCCAGTCCGCCACAAAGACGGCGGATAAAAATGACGGCGGGCAGGCATAATGAAATAAGTATCCTTAGCTTCCCATTTTAGTGAAATGAATTTGCCGCTCAAGGCTTCACTCTTAGCACTGAATATCCAATTATTTGCAAAAAATATTCATGCTCTAATAAATGAGAAAAAGGTGATACTGGGTGATCTAAAAGATGAAAACATCAATTACCGCCTCAATGCTTTATGATCTCGTGCAATGCCCGCATCGCGTCACTATGGACATTTTTGAAGATTTCTCAAAAAGGGACCCGATAAACCCATTCGTGCAGCTGTTATGGGAAAAAGGAAACGCTTTTGAACAAGAGGTTATAGAAGAATTACAGGTGCTGTTCGTAAATCTCAGACCTTTTTCAGATCAGGAAAGGGAGCAACTGACAAAGGAGGCAATGTTACGTTGTGATACTGTCATATATGGCGGCCGAATAAGGGCAGGCGGTCTCCTTGGTGAGCCCGATCTCCTCAGGCGAAAGCAAGGTGGCTATGTTGCAGGAGACATCAAGAGCGGTGCCGGTGTTGAAGGCGCAAGCGAAGATACCGACGGTAAGCCTAAAAAGCATTATGCAGTGCAACTTTCCCTTTATACCGACATACTTGAAAGAATGGGGTTTTCAGGTGGCCGCACCCCCTTTATTTGGGACGTGCATGGTGAGGAGGTGATTTACGATCTTGAGGTCCCACAAGGAGTGCGCAATCCTCAGACTTTATGGGAACTCTATCAATCTTCCCTTTTAGCTGCCAAAAATATCGTTGAAGGGCGTGAGATAACCCTTCCTGCGTATGCTCAAATTTGTAAGCTTTGTCATTGGTATACGTCCTGCACTTCTCGCTTGAGGGAATTGAACGATTTGACATTAATTCCTGAATTAGGCCGCACAAAGCGTGATGTTATGGTGCCTCGTATCTCTGGTATTAAGAATTTAGCTAAAGCTGATCTTGAAAAACTTTCGGATGGTAAAAAAACAGTCTTTCCTGGTATTGGTCTCAGCTCCCTGGAAAAGTTTCAAGTGCGTGCCAGGATACAATGCCAACCAGGCGCAAAGCCATATTTGAAAAAGTCTATACAGTTACCTCATTCAGAACGCGAACTTTTTTTTGACATTGAGACTGATCCTATGCGGGATATTTGCTATTTGCATGGATTTGTCGAGCGTAATGGTGGTGAAAATAGCACTGAACGCTACGTACCCTTTCTTGCTGAACAGCCAACACCTGAAGAAGAAGAGCGGGCTTTCTCTCAGGCATGGGAGTATATGCAAGCCAATAGACCATGCGTGATTTACTATTATTCTCCGTATGAAAGGACCTTTTGGCGAAAGTTGCAAAAGCTCTATCCCACCATTGCAACAGAGGAAGAGATCGAGGAAATATTTACGCCAGAAGTATCGGTAGATCTTTATCATGATATTGTTCGATCAAAGACAGAATGGCCAACGTACGATTTTTCAATTAAAACTATAGCATCATATCTGGGATTCAAATGGCGCGACCCTAATCCCTCAGGAGCTGCATCAATCGAATGGTATCATCGGTGGGTTGAAACTGGTAACCCGAAAATACGACAACGTATACTTGATTATAACGAGGATGATTGTAGAGCCATGCGATTTTTGCTGGATGCCGTTCAAGGATTTGCAGTGGCATGAATCCTTTTTTATCATTTTCGACTGAAAGGACCAAGTCTACGTTTGACTCTTGTTAGGGCAGTAAACGTTCTTGGAAATACGAAATGAAGGGTTTTGTCAGCGTTACGGAAAATGAATAGTTTGCATTTGTCTCCCAGCAGCTACTTTTACCGAAAACTGCTTTGAGCAGAAATCGGTAAATCTGATCTAAGGTCAGAATTTGAATCTTGGAATTTCCTTCAGTATAAGACGAGCATATCCACATTACAGAAAAAACTTCACAACCTCCCCTATTATTCATGAATTATTGAAACACCAGTCAGGATATCACCTTCGTGTGCTTACCGCTTACAAAATTTCGGGATACCCCTCTTCATCAAGGAGGCAAAAATCTTGGTAGTGTCCTAATTTGAAATATATTTTTTTCTTTTATACCTATACTTAATTTGCTATAGCTGAGTTTAATTTTGTTAACGCAATAAACCCTTTTAATAAAAAGGGGGTATTAATTATGGAAGATAAAAGGATCACCTTACTATTAACCGGAGTAGATAAGGAAGATGGATTTTTCCGGTTAGGTCCCTTCATACAACAGTTACAAAACCTAAGTAGTGCATTAAAACAGATTGATAGAGTATTAAACAAAAAAGAAACGGCTTACTATCGGGTTGTAGATTTACAGTTATCCAGCCCAGGTAAAATTACTGTTGAGCCTATTCCTATAGAAATTGAAAAGGATTATTCTGATATAATATGTGATCGATTTATAAATGAAATTAATACTATTAAAAAAACCGGAAAGCCAACAAATGGTTTAGATAATAAAGCATTAGAGGCGTTCAAAAACCTTATCGCACCAATAGAAAAAAACTTTTCTTCTGTTAGCATTGAAAGTCGTGGAAGCGTAATTGAGCTTAATAAAAAAATGGAAGCAAACATAGATGTAATTATTGCAGAGGAAGAATCTTCTTATGGTACTATTAAGGGTGAATTAGAATTAATAAACCTTCACGATCAGGCAAATAAGTTTTACATCTACCCCATTGTTGGTCCTCAAAAAGTTCTATGTCATTTTCCCGATTCTCTTAAGGATATAGCCAAAAAATCTTTAGAGTGCAAAGTAAGCATTACTGGCTTGATGACCTATAAGGTAAATGAATATTTCCCCTATAAAATCGAAGTCGAAAATATTGTAATACATCCATCTGACAATGAATTACCAAATTTATTAGATTTAGAAGGGATTATTCCAAATTTAACGAATGGCCTTTCTTCTGAAGAATATGTAAAAGAAATTAGAGATGAATGGGACATATAAATGGCTAAAAAGATAGGACCCGTCTTTTATTGGGATAGTTGTATTTTTATAGCTTTATTATCAAATGAACAACGTCCACATGATGAAATGCAGGGGGTAAGGGCAATCGCCAATGCGAACAATAAAAAAGAAAATATCATTATTACATCAGCTATAACCAGAACTGAAATATTTAAAGAAAATCAAGTAAATGATGATTTTAAAAAAGTTTTACAGCGATCTAATATTATTGAAGTTTCTGCTGATCCAAAAATAACTGATAAAGCAAGTACAATAAGAAAAAACATAAACAATCTTTTTAAAATCGAGAAAAAACAGATAAACATGCCTGATTCCATCCATATAGCAACAGCAATTATCTATGGAGTAGAAGCTTTTCATACTTTTGATGAGAATGACCATGAATCAGGTAAAAAAAACATAAAGTGGATTGGATTATTACAATTAAATGGCAAGAAAGAGGTTGAGGGATTAAGAATTGAAAAACCCCCTTTTGCTCAATATGTAATGAACCTAAAAGAACGTGAAGAATGATTGATAAGTGAAAAGGGATGTTCGTGCAGAAATTGCTTAAAATTTTAAAAATAAAAGTGATCATTGATTCTAAAACAACTTAAAAGTGGGCATTGGTCTGAATTTGCAGCTCAAATCTTTATTCTTGCCACAATCCCCTCCTCACCAAAGAATTAAGGCCAGTCCGCCACAAAGACGGCGGACAAGAAACGGCGAGCAAGCCCTCGATCTATTGACAATCGCCCTGAAAATTGATTCTAATAAACCAATGCGCTTGGGAATTATTTAAGTCGTAAATTACGGGATAAATAAACGATAATTGTTGAATATCACGACATCGTGGACACTTTTTTGTATCACGACATCGTGGACACTTTTTTTATCATTACATTTTAAATATAGCTCTCTGACAATCGAATAGCCATTATTGCATAATCATGAGTACTAACATCTTAATGGAGGTACTCATGGAAAACGATATTCTGAAGTGTCGGTTTTTAGCGGTGAAGCGTTTTCATAACGGAGAGAAACCGTCATCAATATGCGCTTCACTTGGACGATCGAGAAGTTGGCTTTATAAATGGTTGAATCGCTATAATGCAGTTGACAATTCATGGTGTGAAAGCCGTTCATGTCGTCCTTTCAATAATCCGGTAAAACCATCTAAGGAGATTGAAGAAATCATCAAAATGGTCCGGCTCAACCTTTATAATTCTGACCTATTCTATGGTGCTCAGGCGATATTATGGGAAATGGAAGATCTCAATATTAAGCCATTGCCCTCAATTTCAACCATCAATCGCATTCTTAGCAGAAATGGACTGACTCACCACAGAACTGGTCATTATCAACCGAAGGGGATAGCTTATCCGAAATTGCCCTCTCTAATAGCTAATCAGACCCATCAGACAGATTTTGTCGGACCCTGTTATTTAAAAGGGCCAATACGTTTCTACAGCCTTAACACCGTGGATTTAGCAACTGCACGCTGTGGTATAATGCCTTCATATTCCAAGTCGGGCCAGAGTGTGATTGAGGGTTTATGGGTCACCTGGAAGCGTATGGGAATCCCGGATAACATCCAAGTGGATAATGAATTGTCTTTCTTTGGAAGTCATCGATATCCACGAGGTATGGGGCCTCTTATACGACTTTGTTTAAATCATGGCGTTGAACCCTGGTTTATCCCTGTAGCGGAACCATGGCGAAATGGTATTGTTGAGAAATTCAATGACCACTATCAACAGCGCTTTCTAAATAAAATAAACATGGAAACCGAGAATGATCTCAGGGAACAATCTCTCATCTTTGAGCAGCGGCACAACAGTAGATACCGTTATAGCAAGCTTGGTGGAAAGACCCCTTTAAAAACCTTAGCTGCTTTTGGGGTGAATCTGCGGTTCCCAGATAAAGAAAAAGCACCACATCATCCCATGAAAAAGCCGAAGAGCGGTCGGTACCATATTGTCCGGTTTATACGAGGAAACAGGCGTCTTAACCTATTTGGGGAACTATTTACTGTGTCCCCTGATTTACAATATGAATATGTAGTGGCTACTATTGATGTCAAAGAGCAAAGATTAAAACTATATCTTGATAAAGCTCAGGTTGATGAATTCAATTATAAGCTATTTTAAACTATAGAGTGTCCACGATGTCGTGATACAAAAAAGTGTCCATGATGTACTGGTATTTATCAGATAATCTTTAAAGCCACCCATTATTCATACTGAAAGAAAGATATGATAGATCGAGAATTTTCGGTTTGGCAATTCATGTATTGTTTCCTTAATTGTTTTTTTATTTGGAATTATTGAGCAGGAACTGAGACTTGTCCCTCTGACAAGACATAATATAGTACAAGTTCTGTCTATTGCTTGCTTGACTGACTTAATTGCTGCCCTTACATCACTGTCCATAACATACCCAATCATCCCTCCAGATACCAGGCCTTTACTATACTTCCCCGTTATGAAACACATCATTCCATCAGTGCTAACATATTCTGAAGTATTATTTCGTATTCTTGATTCATAAGGTATTCGAAGGCGCTTACACTCGAAAGCAAAATAAACATCTTCTCTCCATCCATGAAGAAAGCGGATATCAATCCTCCCAATTTCTTTCCCGGTTGTAGGATCAGTTTCGGAGGATTCAGGCCATATCGTGAAAGGAAGCTCAAGGAAGTCTTTTCCTCTTCTTAGTTCTTCCCTAAAACGTCTAGTAATCGGGACTTCAAGATCTCTTGAATTTGGTTTTTTAAACCTCTGCCAAGTTTTTACTACAAGCCCAAGGATATCCGATACCAAATAATCTGGAAATAGGTCTGCCCACAGACTAGCATCTCCAATTATAGTCATCTAGTTTATCCTATTTGTCGAGAGTATTGCTGTCGCTAATTCATCAGCCTCGTTGAGTGCCGCTGTCTTCGTCCAATGTCTCATGTCTAAGGGTTTAATGATATGTAGCTGGTTTTTTTCAAAAATCTTTAATCCACGGAGGTATTCGCTTCGACCGACATTAATTGTAAGTGCTCTTTTCATTCGCTCCAGTGCGGATTCAAATTCACTTGAGGTAGAAGATTCCCTATATAGTTTTATGCTTTTTGACTTTCGGAGTGAAACAATCCCTAATCCAAGCCTTGTTGATATATTTGATTCCCCGTAAGCCCTGACCCAGCCTCGTTTTGCCCAAGTGTTGAGAATTTGACAAAGCAAGTCGACATAATCTTTTCTGTCTTGAAAAGAAGAACGCCTTAGGGTAGGAATATCTGTCATTAATGAGGCTGGAGTTGAACTGGGTTCAAAAATATTATCCGTATCTTCAATAAGCACCTTTTCACGATCTGAGATTTGAAAGTATTCATAAAGCAAAGGTTCAATGGCATTTTGAGTTTCTTTTACTCTTAGCTCTCTCCCCAAAAATCCTTTTTGAATTATACTACTTAACTTATCAATGTAATTATCGATTTTGATGATAATCTCTTCGGACCTTAAAGGATCAGGAGTGTTTTCAGGAAGAGGAAAAGGCATGCGCATTAATTCAAATAAGAGGACTTTGTCTCTCTCTGTTCCCCAGTTTGCAGAAGTGTGAAAAAGGAAATATTTTGCCAGGCGCGAATTAAGAACAGCGGTCAAAAATTTCAAGAGGTTTCTATCTTCCAGAGGACCGGATATGCTCTGTAGTGCACTTTTGAAAAGTATAGGAAATTCCAAGTATGCCATATGTGAAAATCCTTGATTCACGATGACCATCGGTGGCTCGAAAACCTGTTTATCAGGGCTCCTGCGTAATTTTGAGAATTCACTACCAACTCTCTTGCAATCTGACTCCACAAGGACTATGTTAAACTTATAATTTTTTGCTTCTAGGTAAAGATGATCTTCTGCCCACCAGATCGGTTTTGGATTGCGATAGTTCTTTGGAGCTCTACGAAACCCTTCTTCATAAAATGTCTGAAATCCCTGTCCCTGAATCCATCGCTTGGGTTTTTTTGGTGTCCCCACAATGTCATTTAACCTTGGTAAGGAAAGTAATCTATTGAGAAGTTGAAGGTCACGAGGAGTTCCCCAAAAGCACTTTTTCCATAAAATTGGGGTTTCCTTGACTTTTACATGAGACAGAATATCGGATAACTTAATTCTCTTTCGATCTTCCGGAAATATTGTGACTGTCCCCTTTCTCGGATCTTCACGATTTACTTTGGGCACAATATATTCGAATTGGTACTCTTTGTCTGGAGGCTTAAAAGGCCTATATTTTGTTATAGTTGCTGGGCATAATGCATGCTCGAAAAGAATGAACCTCATATCAGCGAGTTGGACAATTCTCTCTATCATAAAATTAGTAGACCAACCCTCCTGGAAGGTATCCGTACTGTTTAGAAAGACCTTAGAGGGTAACAAAAGGCAGGCATAACCATTTTCATGAAGGTGGAGCGGTGCTTTCCACATAAATGCGTGGGCTATTTGATCCTGAGGTATAAAGAACGACTTGCGAGCTTGTTTTCCTTTTGGCGCTTTGCCGGAAAATGGATTCTTCTCACTTAGACACCACTTAAGTGCTTTAGGATCTGAAGATTGTCCCCTGCCTATCCAAGGGGGATTTCCGATGACCAGATCAAAGGATGAAGATATTGGAAGATCCTGGTCAAAGAAGCTTCCTTGAAAGATAACAGGGGATTTGATTGAGTTAAAGTGAGTTCCTCTAAGCACTAATAATTTTGGAAGAACTTTATTGTAACGTTCTTTTAACTCGTGAATATCCCGTGGTTTTAATTGATCAAGGAGAGCAAGATAGAGACTAAAGCATGTAATTCGGCAAGCTGTTTCGTTGATATCCACGCCACACAAATGTGTCTGAAGAATATCAATTAAGGCTTTTGCCCGTGTAATATTTCTAGCTTGCGGGTTTTTAAAACGCCATTCTTCTGCTATGCGGTTAAATAGAATCACCAAAAAAATCCCTGAGCCACATGCAGGATCGAGGTATTTTTTCCCTATCAGGCTAGTCCATTCATTTACCGCAACATCCACTACCATCTCAGCTAGATGTTTAGGTGTATAATATGCCCCGCTGCTTCGCTGATCTTGTGAGCTTTCTGCCGACAAGAAATCTTCATATATCGCGCTTATTGTTTCTATAGGTATGACACTGAAATCATAAACCCAAAATCCAAATGTTAGCTGACCAGAAGAAAGTTTTTCGCCATTAAGAAACTTTTTAAGGATTTCTATATGATCTTCTTTTATTTTCTGCCGCTCCCCCCTCATCTCTTCATCGAACATGCTTCCATTGAAATATCCCTGCAATAGCTCAAAAAAATTATAGAGAATTCTCTTTGCTTCATTCGAATTATAATTATTGAAAAGGTCGCAAAGGCAATCCACACCATTCGCCCCAGCCGAATTAAATTGATTGCCGTTGATAATGTCTCTATCCCTAAGGTAAGATGTGAAGATAATACGCCCAAGGAGTGCATGAACTATCCGATAATCCAAGCCTTCACCAGAATTGTGCAATAAATCTCGAGCCATTCTCAAATTCCCAAGGAGGTAATGATCAACAGATCTTTCTGGTTTAAAGGAAGCTTGGTGATCTCGATATATTTGCCCCGTTTCAACTGTCTGAATAAACCTGCGTAGTTCTATGGAGTCTGCGGTTCTGTTAAGGACTTCAACAAGACGATGGTCTCCCGAAACCTCATCCTGTTCCCTAGCAGGATAAGCTAAACCAGAATAAACTTGAACTTCTTCAGGGCTTACAATAACTAGAAGAGTCGCTAAACCCTGGTTCCAAAGTTGGCGGTGTATTTTTCGAACCGCCTTGGAATCAATGTGCTTTACTTCCTTAAAATAAATGGTAGGCTTTCGATCTACGCAAAAAATACCTGATAAGTTCATACTCTCCCATGCTCGCCGCATAAAATGTGAGTATGGATGCCTGTCTGCATTCTTATCAATTTGCTCGTAAGAACTAAAAAAGGTAGGTGGAGGAATATTTTCGAGGGCGAAACAATCTATGAGTTGTGCACTTGGAGTTGGCATTTTAAAAATTCGCTCCCATGGCAAGCATCATCAGAAAAAGCATAATACGTAACAGTAATTAGTTTACGTGATTATTATCACCAAATATTTAACAAGCTCAATATGAGAAGAAAGAATATCATTACCTAAAGCATTAAAATTGGTTAATTTAGTTCTCTACAAATCCATATCACTTTCCCTAATATTCGTACATTTTTAATTTCATCACCTTGTAAAAAAATCGTGGAATAACCTTTGTTCTCACTAAGCAGGACAAGTTTATCGGGGAGTTTTTCCACTCTTTTGACCATTACTGTGTCTTCGACACCTATTGCATAAATAGCACCTGCCAAAATCTCCTTTTTTGACTGGTCAATGAGAACAGTATCTCTATCTCTTAACTCAGGTTGCATACTATTTCCGAAAATGTCCATCAAGACCATATTGCTCGAGTTTCCCTTCTTTTTTAACCATTCTTTTTGAAATGAATAGTACCCTTCAATTTCTGGTGACACCTCAAAAGAGCCACTTCCCGCGGAGAGTCTAGCCTTTACTTTAGGAATTACTTCAAAATTGGAGCCGCTGTCATGTAAACTTTTCAAGTGTTTTTGCCCATTACCAGATTCGATCCATTCAGGATTTAAATCGAATTTTATTGAAAGTTGCGTAATCCAATTTTGTGGTATGGAATCTCTTCTCTTAGCCTGACTTATCGCAGAACTGTGTATTCCTAAAGCTATGGCCAATTCCTTTTGGGAAGTGATACCAATTGCTTCTGAAACTCTTCCGAACAAAGAGTTGAAATCTAATTTGATCATATTCAACTTCAATTTAATATAAATTGATATTTATATAATTTTATATTATAAAAAATTATATATGTCAATATTTAATTGACTAAAATCATTTTTCCCGTAAAGGGGAATAAAGGGGGACGCTCTTTAATGATTCAAAGGAGGAAGTCGGTTCTCAAGCAAATTAATGATTAAGAAATCGCTTTAATCTACTTTGTTCTAAAATATTTTTATTCACTTGATGGCTTTTCTCTTAATATGATACAAGACAGTCTTGCGCTCATGGGTATGATGTGAGTAGATCTTTCAGTTTTAATGAAAGGTTGTTTTAGAACCAACGTTCCCTTTTATAACCCGTCGCTGAAGGCGGCATCATGGCAAAAGCAATCCACACAATTCCCATTACACAGATTATCCTGGATGAGGAAATATATCCCCGGGGAGGGGTTTATCCTAAACGCGTCAGCATGTTTGCTGAAAACATGCGCGATGGTTTTGAGATCGATCCTATCGAGGTAGAGATTCATCCGGAATATGGCGATAAATACCGCATTCTGGATGGCGCCCACCGCTGGCATGCATACAAGGAGATCGGCGCAACCGAGATACCGGTGCACATTATAACGCTGGATGGTGTTGATCCCCTCCTCTATGCGGCTAAAAAGGCCATAGGTCCCCTCCAGTTAACCGAAGAAGATGCCAGAACGACGGCCCGGCGGGCATACCAAAATAATCCCCTTTTGACTTCCTATGAGATCGGTCAGGCAATCGGTCGTTCAAGGCAGGCAGTCGACGCTTATATAACCGATTTAAGAGCGACAACTGAGTTGGAAATGGATCTTGAGATCTTTCAAATGCACCAACTTGGTCTACCACAAGAAAGGATTGCGAATAGATTAAGTATCCCGCAGAGGACTTTATCCGACCATTTAGCGAAAATGCCATCATTGGCAATTCCGCTAAATGCCGACTTATTAAAAGGTTTTACTGTCTCCCAGGTGGCTGAAAAGCATGGTTGGACTGAGCCGATGGTCTGGTCGTTAGCGCTGGAAGGTAAGGAGGATCTACAAAGATTCAAGGAACTTAACTGGGGACTGCGGACATGGGATCTGTGGAATTGGAATGATTGTGATAAACGATTCGGAGATGATTGGCCCGGTCGAATCCCGGCCCAAATGATTGCCCACATACTGTATTATTTTTCAGAGCAGAACGATCTGGTGTTTGATCCCATGGCAGGCGGTGGAGTGGTTGCTGACACCTGTCTGGCGTTCAACCGGAAATGTTGGAGCTTTGACATGGATGATCGGCCGGATACACGACCGGAAATTGAACCCTATTTCTGGGATATCAACAATTTAAAATGGCCAATAAAAGGTAAAACCAAACCGGATCTGATTATTTTTGATCCGCCTTATTTTAAAAAGCAATCAAACAGCTACGAT
>Ga0114919_10002793_pt1 | contig 14101 bp, 21 predicted proteins | sample BlataG_FD_88682 | JGI IMG/M metagenome (GOLD analysis project Ga0114919, IMG submission 88682) | Deep subsurface microbial communities from Black Sea to uncover new lineages of life (NeLLi) - Black_00105 metaG | ecosystem: Environmental > Aquatic > Marine > Oceanic > Sediment | place: Atlantic... | reverse complement strand
ATTGCAATGGCTATGCCCAAACCAGCCTGTGGAAGTGTGGAAGAGAGAAGACGGATGGTGGGTGAGCGAGATAAGGCGGGGGTACAAGTCGGCAAGGGGGAATGACTGCGAAAAAACTAATACTTACTAATTTATACACTGAGAAGAAGAAGCGACAATACTGAACTTTCTTGCATTGGTTTATTTAACTCTTATCAATTTTTCATCTTTCTTATTCTTTCACTACACACTTTCACACAATAAGACAACTCCAACATCACTGGTCCATCAAGCACCCTCCCGTATTCATCTGTTGACACATAGATTTCTCCTTGATGATGATGACGATGGTGGGGATGGTCGTGATTAGGAGTAGATTGGAAGCTGGAATTAAGATCTGGAGCAGAGGTGGAATGTGGAGAAGGAGGTGAGGAAGATGGATCCTTGCTGCTGCTATTGCTGTTGCTCTCTACCTCGTCATCATTGTCACTACTCCTATTAGTGCTGTCAAAACTTCTCTTAGTAGGTGACTGCCTAGGAATCATCATCTTCCCTTCATCCCCAAATACCACAACAGGGACAATAAATCCAGACAATTCTAGCATAATTGCAACAAACGCACTGGCACTAAAGTTCTCGTTGGAATTTCTGAAACTTCTCTGTAGTGCTACGGGCAATGCAGTACCACCGCTTTGATATTGCATCATCATTGACATGATAATAGTAGCTGGCACCATATGATTCCTAAACCCATTCCCGTCTCCTCTCTCTAAAGAGAAGGTCGGTGATGACGACGAGGAGGGACAGGGATGTCCAGCATTGAGCTCAGCAAACTCTCTGATCAGAGCTTCTTGCTGGGAGGTGAGAGGGCGGTGAAGTTTTCTGATGATGGCTATGGAGTAGTTTTTATATGGTGAGGAGAGTTCTTGGTAGAGGTCTGTGAATATGATGTGAGTGCCTCCATCTTGGTCTACTTGGCAGTATGCTATTTTCAGAGGCGAGAATGAGGAGGAGGAGCTGATGTCTTGATAATGGTGGTGGTGGTGGGAGGAGGGGTATCGGACAATAAAGCCGACTTGGTGATTAGAGAGGATATCGCTGGATACTGGCGGAGGAGGAGTTGCAGGAGAAGGGTGGCATGCTTTGGTGATAGTACCTGATGTGTGTGGGGAGGAGGAAGGGGGTAGGGTTATAGAGGGTGTGTGTGGGGATGTCGGAGACGTGGCATGTTGGGACTCACCATTGGAAGACAAGACTATGACATCTCCGGTACTCAAACCGAGTTTATCTATCCTATGCTGAAGCATATCCTTGGGATTTGAAAAGCAGACGCCCATGAGGGCAGTTATTATCTATCGACAATAAGTGGAGCAAGGACTGAAATCTTTGAAACAAAATAAGCGACTTTCTACTTTTCGTGCCAATTGGAGCTGAAAACGCTTCGTTTCACATACAATCCGTCGAAATATGCCAAATGTTTAAGGCAACCTTGCAAATCTGCTCTCTTAAGGAGGTGGTGGGGTATCACTCGAGAAGCCCCTACTTTCATAACATAATCTTCACCAAGTCCTCCCCTCCCCCGACAAACCCCTGCTCACTCATCCATTCCTACAACAACACCAAATTGCTCTACACACAATGTTAAACAAAGAATACTGTATATATATTCTGATTCTGATACGTCTACATATAAGTACATTCCATCTCTATTTCCATCTACATCTGTCTCTGTTTCCATTATCATCGAGAACAGGAAGACATCATACCATACACACTCTCTCCCTACCCTAAGGACTCAGTAATCTGGTATTACTAGTCCGTCTATTATTCAACACAGTCATACTCCCCACACTCACACCTCCCCCAGTAAATGAAAATGCGTTCATATTCATAGTGCTCTTCATACTTCCTACTGCTACCGGAATAGCCAAGGAGGCATTTCTAGCAATGGAAATAGCACCTGGGTGCCCACCTTGTGACGAGGATATTCCCGATATGACACTACCTCCTCCTCCTCCTTCTCTGTAATCAACATCAGCATCCTCCTCTTCTCCTCTTCCATTCAACAGCAATGCCCCTTCTTCTCCTTCTACATTTGCATGCAATCTATGAGCCAGCTCCTCCTTGGCTTCCCTCTCATCTCCTTTACTATAGATCACCGTACCAGATACCAATACCACAAACCCAGCTGCTTGTATGAGTGACCATTCAGTCCACCTCTCTCCCAGCTTCCCCCCTCCAGCTCCCACATAGAACAACAACAGGTCCACCAGCCATACAGCCAGGGTACGCGTCGTCTCTAATACGGTCCTGAATACTGCACCTAAATGACCAGTAACCAGCATACCTGATACGTTATATGCTAATAAAGCAGCCATATCTGTCAATAAAAGAATCATAAGGACAGGAGTACTACGAATCATGGTCAGCGTGTCGAGGGTGTCTTCATGTATACCCTGTCCATCTTGTCCAGGCAGCCACTGTACCAGAGGAAGCATCACTCCCACCATGGCAATAGAGCCAAATAAACCCTCATACCCTACAATTTTAAGGGGAGGGATGTATAAATCAGCCATAAAGTAATCTTCAAAGGTGACTTGTGCAGCTTGCACTGCTTGGCTGGCCACTACTAGAGACATGCCTATGGCAATCTTGGATGTAGGGATTTCGTGTGACGCGGAACCTTCACCTGAGAAGAGAGAAGCAGACCCAACCAAAGCAATACCGGCAATACAGCAGGCTAGACCCAGGAAGTGCATCTTGTTGAGGGTGCGCTTGAGGAAGACAACCGCAAATAGAGCGGCAAAGATCATTTCTGCACCCCTCATCATTTGATAGACGGAAGCGGTGACGGAGAGGAGGCCGATATTCATGAGAATGGTGGCTATGAGGTCGAAGAAGGTGGGGATGCTGAGGAGGAGGATTTCTTTGATACCGCCCTTATTGTTTCTTGGTGATGGTGCTGCTGCTGCAGTGGTGTCATCGTTGTTGCCACGCTGGGAGAGGAGGGGCTCTTCAATGTCCAGTTGTTGCTGTTGTCTTTTTTGTTTTTTATCTAGCCAGTATGCTAATGGAAGACAGAGAGTCATTCCAAGGAACATTATTGTAGTCATAGCCCATGGTTTTTCAAAGGTCTTGGTGTGGCCCTCCCTGCCTGTGCCTTCGAGTTCATAGACTGTGTGAGAAGGGAGAGGGAGTAGGGGGAAAGGGGGGAGCGTTTAGGTGAGGTGAGGGCGCCAGCATGGGGGGGGATTGGGGAATTGCCAGACAGAACGGAAAGATGATGGATAAATCCAAACCTATGTGAAATGAAACGTACCTATCTTGGCTGCCAGGGATGTAAAGGTTCCAAAGAGGACGAGCCCACTCACGGGAAAGGCTGCTGACATCTTGGAGCACGTGATTCGAGGTATTAATAAAGACTAGCAGTATTGTTTGTTATAGACAGATGGTGTTTAAGGATGTACTTGTATGATAAGTTTCCATGGATAATTCAAAGGAATAAATGATACCAACGATGTTCCCCTCCCAGCTCTTAGGGAAACCCTCGCTCCGTCCGTCTTTGCTCTCTCATTTCAAGTTGACAAGGTCTTTTCCTTTCTCTCATCACAGGACCTTTGACAGGTATCATAGAAGAAACACAACCTATTATGTGCTGCTGGATATTCGTGATAAGCTGGGTGGCACGTGATGGGTTAACCCACAACGTCAGCATAAGGGAAACCATGCATATTGTATGACCAAAAGGTTGGAAAGTGGTCGGGGAGAAGTGGTTGAAGTGGAGAATGGACTTAAACTGCCTTATTCACTGGACATGTGTCATTTTAGGCAATTAAAGACTTGCATAAGCCTAATAGAATTCCAATATTCTTCATATTGCGAATATCTAAACGAACTGGGCTTGTGATCACCTGTTTTTCAAAACATTGAAAATGCCAAAGAAGTTCGTGTCCCGTGGACAACAAGCTTTCGAGGCTCTTCTAGAAGAAGATCTCAGCACATCAGATGACCCAATCAGGAGAAACAGATCCAGCGCCACCAAAAATAAAGGACGAGGTGATCTCCGCCTTCCTGGTTTCCAACTCCGAGCTGCTCCCTCTTCCACAGGTGGCAGCGGTGCACCTCCACGGCCACCCTCCTCTTCTTCATTATCCTCCCTACAACAAGCATTCAACTCCCTCCCCCCAGACATGGTCTCTGACGTCTACCATGCCTGCAATGCCTCGGTAACAGCAGCAACTGACGCCTTGCTCTCAATGCAACTCACCTCTCCTGAAGAAGAACGACAATTATCACCACTTACTACCACCACCAGTCCTTCATTATGGGGAATGCTCCCCGAAGAAATCAAACAACTCATCTTCATGTCCTTAGGCTCTCTAGAAGCAGTCGCCAAGGCAGCTCCAGTGTGCACAGAATTCGCCACCCACGCCCGCCTTGTCTACTCTCTCAAACACACCCTCACCCTCCCCAAGAAGAAGTTATCCCCGGCTGCCATTGCTGGCATGGTTGCGGCTTTCCCTAATGCGTCTGTGGTCAATGCTAGTCCTTTGGCTTCAATGTATTGCAGGTTTCCTGTTGATTTTGAAGATCTGATTGCTGCTATTGCTGTTGGAGAAGCAGCTAGAAAGAAGAAGAAGAAGAAGACGATTGGGGCTAGTAATAATAACAGTAATAGTAATAGTAATGATAATAATATAGTAGGGGCCCCTATCTATCTACTAGGTAGTAATATTAATAATGATAGTGGTAATAATGGTAATTTCAAGGTGAATGTGTTGAATATGAGTAGATGCGAGACACTAGAGGATGGTGATGTATTTATGATGTGTTCTATGTTGAAACATCTCACTGGTCTGGATTTAAGTGGATGCACTAGGTTGACTGATGTTGCTCTTAAGACTCTGAGTATGTATAACAGAGAGGAAGAGGAAGAGGAAGAGAACGATGGTGATGGTGATGGTAGTCTCAACCTACAGAACAATGCTATTACTGATGATGGTGATATTAATAATAATAATAATAATAATAATAAAACATTCGAAATGCCAAGAGCAGCAGTAGGAACGTTATTAGATAAATTGATTAAAGAGAAGATTGATAGATTCATTAAAAAGGATGATGATGGTGAGTACCAGGCCTACATGCACTCTATATCTGGTACCAATAGTGCTACTACAAGCGGTACTACAAGTGGTACTAGATTTAATAGGGGATTGATGTATCTCAATCTCAGGTATTGCAGCAGTATGACGGATAAGGGCCTAGATCATATTATGAAGAGTACCGGTAGCATGTGTAGCAAATCATTGAGATATTTAGACATATCTCACTCACCCAAGGTTTTAGACCATATGCTAGAATTGCATCATAACAAGAGTGTCCTAAAGACGTTGTGTGCGCAGAGCTGTAGTCAATTGGTTGGTGTACACATAGATCTCCCATCATCATCATCATCATCTATTACTACAACTACATTATTGCAGAATCTGTATTTACAGAACTGTACTAGCTTGGTAGAAGTGATGATCACATGTCATAGTTTGGAAGCATTAAATGTGAGTGGATGCAAGAAGTTGGTGTTCTTATCACTTGATTGTCGTAATTTGAAGACAGTAATTGCTTCTAATTGCCGGCTTTTAACTCTACGCTCAGCAGCACCAGCAGCAGCAGGAGGAGGAGGAGAGTGGCTTGGACCTGGTACTGTCGCCATTCGGTGCCCGGCTCTATATCATCTAAACTTGTTTGGCTGTCGAGAAGTAGAAAGTGAAACACTGGATGTTATAGTACCTCATTTGACTAAACTAAAGCATATCAACGTGGCTGGATGTGTCAAAATCAGCAGATTGCTATTGGATCAGTGTCATCAGCTGGAGGAGGTTGATGTGAGTGGGTGTCATACACTGGCCAGAGTGTTGGTAGCATCCCCTGAGATCCAAAGATTCAGGGGTAAGGGGTGTGTGAGGATGCATCAATTGAAGTTTCAAGGAGGGGTGTTGCCTGGGAGAGAGGTGGATGTGGAGAATTGTGAGGTGTTGAGGGAGGTGATGGTTACCAGGGAGGTGGGAGGGAGGGAGGAGAGGGAGGAGAAGAGGGAGAGGTGTGGTAGTGGCCAGAGGAGGGTGGTGAATAGTGTGGGGTGCAGAAACTTGAATGAGAGGAGTAAAGAGTTGTTGTTGGGGAAATAGAAAGGGGTTTAAAGATAGAGATAAAGAGATGAGGCTTAGTTGTACACAAAATAGAGAGAGGGAGAGGCCCTGCACCTCCTCTCCTCTCGCCCTGGTGCAATCCTCTCTCTTTCCTAAGGACTTTCTGCCAGAAAAGGAAAAAGGAGAAGTGTATTACATGGCATGGCATTACAAATTTGACTTTCTAGCATGTAGTGATTGAAACCAGTTGAATGATTAACCCTTGACACAGACGGAACAACTGCGTAACGTCATCCTTAGTTGAAGCCTCTTTTGAGATTCAGTGTGTGTCGCATGGAGTGGCACTAGCAAAGTATCAAGCCAGCTTTTGCCATCCAGATAGACGTTTGGGGCCTTTGAAGCCCCATAGTAATATAATTGAGCCAACACTGGGGCTTACAACAGATTACCTCTGTGATTATTTTTACCATAGACTTAGCAACCCAACATATAAGCGTCATTGAAGAGCATAATATGACGCAAGCTGGATCTACTATCCAAACTAGAGCCCAACAGGCCGCAGAGGTGCGCTTTGAAACCATCTAGGAATTACTCCGATTATTACATGTTGGGAATTACATCTCCACCCAAACTACCTTTCCTTCCATTTTCTCTTTTCCACCTCATCCGATAACCACCTCCAAGTACTCGATTCATTAATTTCATCTCGCAGGATCAGCCATTCCAAAACCCATCACTCTCTCCGGCACCGTCAAACCAACAACAACGCCCTGCTGCTGACAGATATCAACACCACCAAGGTCCTCGACCCATGGTCAACGGCCTCCCTATGGTCCTCCCTCGTCCAGGAGCAGGCCTTCCAGCTAGACCAGTTCCAGCTCAACCTATGGTACAACCACGACCAGGTGCAGGCATGCCTGTCCCAGCTCAGGCCTCATTCAATGCCGGCACCGCACCACCAATCCCACCGGCTCCCTACAACAACAATAACAATAACGCCCCTAGTCAACCTCCTCGAGCTCTTCCAGCACTCCCATTCCCACCAAACTGGAGGCCAGGCATGCCCTTCCCACCAGGCTTTACTTTCCCCAGACCGCCTCCCGGAGCTGCTGGGCGACCCCCCGCCTTCCCCCCTCCACCTGGCTTTGCTCCTCCCCCTGGGTCGTTGGCCAGGCCGCCTACTGCTATGGGAGTGAATGGGATGTCTAGGCCTATTGTTCCTCCACCTAATGGTATGTTGAGACCGCCAGTAGCCCCACCGAATGGTCTTTCTAACAGTAATAATAATAGTAATGGTGCTGGTCAGCCAACGGCTAGTCCAGTCCAAGGAGCTCTGTCTGCTGAGTTGAGAAACAGTCCTCCCTCTGATGATAATAATAATATTGATGACAGCCATGCTGCAAGTACACTTCGAAAACAAGGAAGGAGCACTGCTACCAGCAGAGCTGCGGCAGCGGCTGCCGCCGCTGCTGCTGCTGCCAATAGCAGTGGAGCTGGAGGAGTGCACACACGGCAATCTCAGCAGCACAACAACAGCTCCTCTGCGCCACCCCAAAACGAACAAGAAGAGCAGCAGCAGCAGCAACAACAGCCTGAGCAAACAGAAGCAGGAGAAAATCCTGAGCCAATGGTACCCTCTGGAGTCCCTCCAGCCGTAGTCGTCTCCAAGGGAAGAAACAAAACATACCGAGGCGTAAGACAGCGTCCTTGGGGCAAATGGGCAGCAGAAATCCGCGACCCAACAGTCGGAGCCAGACGGTGGCTGGGCACATTCGACACAGCAGAAGAAGCAGCCAGGGCCTACGATCAGGCTGCAAGAGCAATAAGAGGCCCCCAAGCAAAATGCAACTTCCCACTACCAGAGGAGGAGGCATACCAAGCTCAGCAGCAACAAGCAGCTCACCATCACCATCATGGTCATCAACATGGTAGTGGCCATAATCAACATCACCAGCATGGAAGGAATACTCGTCACCAACAGCAATTACAACAACAACACCATGCTCATCAGCAACAGCAACATCATGTCGGGTCTGTTAATGAAGAACCGCTGATACACAATCCTCTGGCCTCAATGCATCATAACATTGACGCTGAGATATTGACATCCAACAACAACAATAACAATAATAATAATAATGAAGGTGGTAATAGTACCCAGCAAGAAGGAGGAGGTACTACTGGCACAAGTTATCAACATCATCTATCATGGGCAGGAGTGGTAGCAGCATCAGGAACATCTCCACCCTCTGGAGTCACCCCTAATGATGACGATCATTGGATCCATGTGGCTGCTGCTCAAGCTCAAGCTGGTGTAGGTGCAGGTGGTAATCACGGCCGCCATCATCATGGTGGTCCAGATCAGTCGACACAAACAACAATTCTGGGATCCCCTGGTGCCACCACTCAACCCAATCACCACCACGGTCATCATGGTTATCAAGGTACCGGCCGTACACGGAGTAACAACGGCAGTGCCCATGGTGGCCGTCACCACCAACCAGCCGCTGCCGCTGCAGCAGGAGGAGATATTGATCTGGCTGGTTCATACTACGGCAAGAGTGTTCCTTATGGCAAATCAGTAGACATGGCCGAAGCTGTGCATCTCATGTTGCATGGAAATGTGCAAGGTAACATTGGCGGAGGCTCCGATATAGACGTAGGCTCACTGAGACACACCCTGGAATTGCCTGCTGAATACAGAGACAGAGACCGGGGAGATGAATTGTTGGGTGACGACGACGACCTTGATGATGATGTGATGGTGCTCGGGGCTACGCCTCAGTTTGGTGGACAGTTTGATCACTATCAGCAACAAAAGATGATGATGGCTGCTCATCATCAACAACAACAGTTTGTGACAACAACGGCAAGGCAGCAGTATCAGCAGCAGCAGCAGCAGCAGCAGCAGTATGGCGACAGTACAGATGATGATGATGACGACGATGATGACGGTATGATGATGAGGATGTCTCCTGATATGGGAACGAGTCCTGGGTACTATATGAGAACAGCTGCGGCAGCTGCTGCTGCTACTGCTGCTGCTAGAGGAGGTGGTGGAGCTGCTGGTGGGGGCGGCTGGGGCCAGTCTCAGTGAGAGTGAATGCGTGAGTAAGAGAGTTGATCTCCCTTCCTCTTGCATGCAGAGGCACCTCCATTACAAGTTAACATTTAAACTCAAAGTTGCTAACTATTTGATTATTGTGTATCTGTGTACATGGGCCTGCGTGTTTGTACCGTATACATATGAGCAAGAGCTGAGATGGTGTGGTTTGGTTTCAGAGATCGCAGGCAGGCTTCCCATCATGATATGATTTATTATTCAGTATTCAGAACAGGCTGCATTCCTCTCATTTACTTGATTATTCAAGACTGATTTAGCACCAGAGACCCTCCCCCCCACCCCCCCACCCCACCCCACCCCACCCCCCCAGTTGATCTTTTTTAACTTGGCAATTAATTTGCTCAATAATAATAAGAAAAGAGTTGACGATAACGTTCTTTTCATAATTTAGCTAGAACTGAGAACAGGAAAGTCTATTCATTGTGTGTATCTGTGTGTGAGAGAGAGAGGGCTGATGATGATGTTGTGGTGGTGGTGATGGTGGAAGGTGGCTGTGGCAGCATCTTAGGATAAGCATCTCTCCACTCCACTACTTCATTAACTTACTTATATACACTGTACTATCTATTGCAGAGTTCGTCATATGTGTCTGTTTCTTCTTCTTCTCCCACCCTTTTGTTTTACCCCCTAATGTATGTTGCGTTTTCAGATTTGAGTAAAGCAATAGAGAGAGTTGCCATATTTTTACAGACACGCATTCTTTTGAAGTAATGGCATGATACCAACCATGTTTCTTTACACACACCTTTTGTTCTTCTTATGCTTTATGTTCTACACCCCCCTCCCTACACAACAACCTACAGCAACGTATATATTATTCTTTATGTTGTTGTTTTTTTTGCAAGAATGAAGGAGGAGACACTTTATACAGCCATATATAACAACACCAAGTATGTAAATGTGTCACACACTCTCTCTCTTTCTCTTTAAAAACTCGCACACCACAGATACCGGGTACATACATGTACCGGTATACATACATGCTTTAAAAAAGTTCAATCAAAAAGCAAGAAACTTGACCATCAATTTCCACCACACCCATACCACACCAACAGAGCAGTATACAGATGTCATCATGAGGGGAAGAAATGGGAATCTATCTCTCAGTGACAGTACTGCGTTAGACTTGTGAATGACCTCCCCATAGATCTCCACCACCACTAGGCCTATCAAATACGTCCTTTCTAACCTTGACAAGGAAGAAGAGCTCTTACTACCATTCTTATTACTATTATTAGAGAGGAGGAGATGGATGGTAAACAAGGTATATGCTACGAGTAGTCCCACCTTGATGGGGTACTCCTCTGATCTGAATAGTAATGGAAAGAGAGAATATGTTCCTACAGTGTTCAACATCACATATATACCACTGTCATTGTTATCACTCGTTGCATCTAAGAGGAAGGCAGCCATGGGGATGAGAACCATGAGAATGGCCTTTTCATGGACGTGGAATCCAAATAAAAAGGCACTCAGCGTGCATAGCATCACTCCACGTGGGAAATCCCCAGATATTGATGATGATGATGATGATGGTTTTCTATTCCATAGACGTATGAGAATAGGCATTGTAACCAATAGCGTGGTAATAGCAGTTGTTAAAGGTCCTACTGATGGCAATACGCTGAATCCATCTGCTCCTATAATACCAGAAGACAAGCTCACCCCTCCTCCTCCTCCTCCTATTGTTGTTAATTTATTGATGATGGTGGTGAATATGGATGATGATGATGATGATGATGCAAGCAATGTGGAGATGTAAGACAAGAAGGGATGAGAAGGAGAAGGAGGTACACATACCAACAACACAGTACCAAGTTTTACCAATATCTTGATCAGCACTACAAGGCAGCGATCTGTAAAGGCATACAACGCCCATATGTTAGGAGCCCAGTAAGCATGGAGGAGTCCTCTGCCCACAGGGAAGAGTCTACCTACAATCTGGCGTAGTGAGGTGGCAGCAGTAGTAGTAGTAGTAGATGATGTGAGGATAAAGGGTGCGAATGATGTAGTGAATATTGAGATGGTGGTGCATGCTAAGAGTAGGAACCTGACTGGTCTAAATCTTAATGATGATAATGATGATGAGGATGCGAATGTTGCTGACTTCTGCTGCTTCTTCTTCTGCCCAGTCCTTGCTGTTATACTACGCTTCTTTCTTCCTTCTCCCTCTAGTTCTGCATCTTGATTTATATCTTCAAAACAATAATGTCTAAGTAGATAAACAAAGTAAGCAGGAGCTGCATATATAAATATGTGTTTCATATTAAGCAACACAGCAAACACCGCAGCCCCTGGCAACATATTCCCCTCTCTCACCAATGCTATTGATGTTATAAACAGGCCTAGCAACATTCCATTGTATTGAAAATGTATGTTGTCTACTATTATAAGCCCTGGGTGAGCTGCTACTAGGAAGAAAGTCACTAGAAAACTGTAATTAATAAAAAAGTTGTTATTATTATTATTATTATTATTAGTTGTTGTTGTTGTTGTTGTTGTTGTTGTTGTTGTTGTTGTTGTTGTTTTGAGGTTGTGAGATTTAGATGATGTGTAGGAGGCGTACCATAGAGAGGGGAAGAGAAAGAGGAGCTCGGTGATGATGACTGAGGATCTCTGGAAGAGGATGGTGGCTGTGCTGGCATAATCAAGGTTGGTGGTGATGAGCATGGCTGGGTCTATGAACTTGGCGATATGGGAGAGGGTGTATTCAAACCAGGCGAAGAAAGGGGGGTAGTCAAGGGTCCATGGAGAAGGGGAGGAAGAGGTGGCGGCGGCGGTGTCGGAATACCAGAGAGAAAGAGGGAGAGAGTGGGTGATAGCGAGCCAATTGCGGTGGACTTCGAAATCTGTGGATCTGTAGGAGGGTATGAGTGCAATTTTGAGGGCTGTGGTGGCTAGGATTATGGCAAGGGCTGTTTGTTTTGTCATCATCTTTATGAAAATGATCTCAGATGGAATTCTGGGCTCGAATTGAACATAATCAATCTCATGAAACAATCAACTCGTATATAGTAAGTGAAGACATAAGATTGGATTTGAAATGCTGGGATTTGGGAAGTAATGGGCCCTCTAAAAGGGAGGAGCGCCTCTCCCTGCTCTCCTACTTCCTACTTCTTCCTTTGCTTTGAAACCAAAAGAAGGCGTCAATACATGCTCCTCGTGACAAGTTTTCTTGTGTTTCCTATACATTGATACAAAATGAGTGCTCCACAAGCACCTTTCACCAAAGTAGTCGTCCGTAGGCTACCACCGACCCTGTCAGAAGATGACTTTACAGTAATGTTGGCAGATTGGCTCCCTTCTACCACTTGGTTTAGCTATTGGCAGGGTAAAGCAAGGTACGTATGAATCATTTACGGCTTCAATAAACCATTCAACACATCCAATATCGAACACACCCACATGGACAACAACTTCACCAATCTCTAAATCTGATCAACACACCACCCTTCCCCTTTCCCCCTCCCATTTATACATTTTAACAGCACCAAGGATCCAAGGTACTCTAGAGCATACCTCAACTTTAGAGATCCTTCAGACATCCCACTCTTTAAAGCAGCAGTTGATAGACTCGTTTTCTCTCCTTCTTCTTCCACTAACAAGACACCAACAGCAAACAACACCAAACCATCACCATCACCATCACCACCACCAACAATAGCAGCGCCACCACAGTCACAAGCACCTCCCCCTTCCCATTCCACCTCCTTCTCCTCCTCCTTATCTCAATATAAACCCATAGTTGAATTTGCACCCTTCCAACGCATAACTAAACCTAAAGAAAGAAGGACAGATAAGAAGGTAGCAACTATAGATATAGATCCTGAGTATCTTGAATTTAAGGATTTGTTGGAGAAAGGACAAGCTCCCCCTCCTTTATTTCCCTCATCTACTGACATTATTATTAGTATGAGTACAGGTACCGGTGCTGCTGGAGGAGAGGATGGGGTGATGGTGTCTGCGCTGATGAGATATCTGGCTCAAAGAAGAGGTAGGAGTAAACTTGCATTGTTAGCAGCAGGAAGGAGGGAAAAGAAGGGGAAAGTATCTACTACTACTAATAATAGGGATAATAATAAAAGTTTAAATAATTATAAAAACAATAAGTGCAAAGAGAAGGGTGGAGATAGGGAAGGCAAGAGTAGGAGTAATAGAGAGATGAAGAAGAGAGAGAAGAGAAGGGGAGGAGGTGGCAGGAAGGGAGGGGATAGAACTGGTGGTGATGCTGGTGGAAAAAATAAAGGTACTACTGCAGCGGTTGCAGCTGCCCTTTCCAAAGGATCTACAACCACAGCAGCAGCAACGACAGCAACAGTGATGGTGGATAAGAAGAAGAGAAGGGACCGGGCTCCGAAGAAACAACAACAACAACAACAGCAACAGCAACAACAACCTTCCGCCTCTAGTGACACTGCACCGCCTCGAGCATCATCGTCATCAAAAGCTACAGCTACAGCTACAGCTACTGTTCTACTTAGGCTAAATAAGGATAAAAAGAATGCCAGGAATACTGATAAACAGCCAAAACAGTCATTAGTAGAAAAACCACCAAGCACTCTCCCTACTTCAGTTGGAGGAGGCGGTGGTAGTGGTGGGACGGTCAAATTGTTGCTCAAAAGACCTAGCACCACTGATACTAATAATAGTAGTACTGGTATTACTAATCTAGCTGCAGCAGCAGCACCTGGATTACAACAACATCAATCTAGAGTTGGTGGCAGTGGAGGAAGAGGAAGACGAGGAAGAGGAAGAGGAAGAGGGAGTGCACCCCCACCACCACTCCCACCCCCAACATCACAACCTGAGCCCACCTCCTCCCCCCCCCCCTTCCTTCGCCTATTTTTTT
>Ga0114919_10002792_pt1 | contig 14107 bp, 13 predicted proteins | sample BlataG_FD_88682 | JGI IMG/M metagenome (GOLD analysis project Ga0114919, IMG submission 88682) | Deep subsurface microbial communities from Black Sea to uncover new lineages of life (NeLLi) - Black_00105 metaG | ecosystem: Environmental > Aquatic > Marine > Oceanic > Sediment | place: Atlantic... | reverse complement strand
CGACGCGACGCAACCGTCCCACCCATGTGACGACCGCGCCGACGCCCTCGAACATAGTCAGCAGGAATATGGGCAGGCACGGCAGCATGTACCGCTCGCGGATGGCCCATTCGCCCGTGGCCAGGACCGTGCCCGCCAGGTACAGCACAATCACGGTCGGTGCGAGCCGTCGCCCCGTTCGCCAGGCGGCCACCATGCCGACCACTACCATCGCTACCGCCGGCAGGCCGATCGGCCAGATCAGCTCCTGGCCGGTGAGGTACTCGGCCATCGATTCCATGAGATTGTGAGCGGCGGCGGGCATCGACACTATGAGATTCAGGCACGCGGCGAAAGCCACCTTTAGCCAACCGACGATCGTGCCATCGCCCGCGAATGGCAGCGTGTAGCCGGGCGTGTCGGGGGCTATCCGAGCAGCCATGGCCATCCACCCCTGCCAGGCAGCCACAGCCAGCAGGAGAATAACCCCCGCGACGATCAGCCGCCTGCCCTTGCGCGTGGCGGCGGAGCGATCCAACGCGATGCCCACTGCGATTGGGCCCACCACCAGGGCGATCGGTATGCGAATCGCTATTGCCACGGTGGCCATCGCGCCCGCCGGCACCAGCCACGCCCAGCGGCCCGACTGGTAGCGAAGGGCAGCGTACAGCATAGCCCACACAGCCAGCATGGTCGGCATGTCGGAAATGATACGGTGAGAGTTCTGGTAGAACCGGTAGGATAGCCCCATGACCAATACGACCGCCAGCGCGCTCCGGCGGTCGCTGAGGCGCGCGACACACACGTAAACCAGCCACAACACGCCCAGCCCACATAGAGCGACCAGAAGGTTCGGCAAGACGAATCCATGCCCTATTGCCCCCGGCAGCAGGCGGATGCCCGCAAGCATGACCGGAAAGCCCGGCCCGACAACGTTACTTGGCTCGCCGTTGAACTGATATCCCTCGCCGGCCGCTAGAGACCTGGCCAGCGACAGGTAAAGTGCGCTGTCCGGCGTGGGCCACCACTTGCCTATCACGCCCACCAGGTGAACGACCGCAAGGGCTGCGATCGTCAAAACCAGGGCCCTTCGCGACGGCGGGAAGCTCCGCAACTGGCCGAGCTCAGTCGGCCGCCTGAGCTCGCTGGGGATGTCGTTCGTTCGCTGGGTCATCGCTGGGGTGCTCCGGGCCGAAATGTCCTGACAAGACTGCGCCGTCCACATCAATCGCTGAGATTATTCCCGCTGGCGACTGAGATTGCAAGCGAACACATTCACACTGACCGGTCGGCACGTGCCGCGCTGACGATGCGTCACCGACGATTCGCACTTGATGCACGCCGCCTCAACGGGTACCGTCGTGCGATTACGCCCCTGCTGGCGGGCAGCTTGGCATGAATCTGGGACCAGGCATACCAACACTGGCGCAAATGGACGCCCTGTCGGCCGACGGGCTGTTCGCCGACATCTGCGCGTTCGAGGAAGATTTCTCCCACAAGTACGCCCGCTTGGCCAGCCGCTACGGACTGCGATGGGGCGACCAACGCCTCATGCACCAGTGGTCCCGGCGGTGGGAGTACCCGTACGTCGCCCAGCGAATCGCCGACCTGGCTGCCCGCGCGCCCGCAGACGCACCACTGGCTGTGCTGGACGCCGGATCGGGAATAACATTCCTGCCATACTACCTGCGGGCCCGCCATGACAATGTGCAGATATCGTGCGTGGACAGCGCCGGCAGCTACCGCAAGACGTTCGACCGCATCAACCGCGCCGCCGGCGAGGGCGTGACCTTCACCCAGGCCATGTTGCAGGACGTGCCGCTCGAATCGGCCGGCTTCGATGCGATATACTGCGTGTCCGTGCTGGAACACACCGGCGACTACGCAGCCGTGCTCGACGAGATGCGCCGCCTGCTCCGCCCGGGCGGCAAGGTGATTCTGACATTTGACATCTCGCTGGACGGCAAGGATGACATCTCCCCGGAACTGACGCGCCAGTTGCTGACGATGGTCGCCCAACGATTCGAGCTGCCGGCGGGCTTTGACTACCTGGCCGAGCTTGGCCGCCTGGCGGAGCCAATGGCGATTCTGTCCACCGACGCGGCCAAGGCGGCTGACCCGTCGTCGCTGCCGTGGAAATGGCCCGTGTTGAAGTCGATTCGCGATCTGCTCACCGGGCACGGATGGACGGGGGGGTTTTTCTCCCTGGCCTGCTACTGCCTGCAGGCGAGCAAGCCGGCCAACGGGGGTTGATGCCCATGGACCAACAGGACGCCAACGAGACCAGCCCGTCCCTCAGTGTGGTGGTCCCCGTCTATAACGGGGCTGAAACGCTGCGGGAATGTCTGACCGCCCTGTGCGAGCAGACCGTGGGGGCGGGGACCTACGAGATCCTCGTCATCGACGATAGCTCGACGGACGAGACGCCGGAGATAATCGCCTCCTTCGCGCCGCGCGTTCGCTGCCACCGGCTGGAGAACAACTCCGGCAGGCTCATCGCCCGGCAGACCGGCGCAGAGCTGGCCGGCTGCGACGACCTGGTCTTCTGCGACAGCCGGATCATCTTCGAGCCGGACGTGCTGGAAAAGGTCCTCGCCCATCCCAAACGCCCGCTCATGTTCGGCTCGGACTTCCCCGAGGAGTACTTCCGCACGCTGTACGGGCGGTTCCTGTTCTGTGTGCACCGCAGGCTGTGGAAGCCCTACTTCCCGCAGGAGTGGTACGGCGAGGAGCTGGAGATCACCCGGGATAACTTCGACAAAGTGCCCAAGGGCATGGGGGCGTTGGCGACCGATAGGGCGTTCTTCCTGCGACACCAGCCGGCCGTCAGCGACCGCTACGTCAGCGACGACACGCTGCTCTTCGCCGGCATGGTCGCCGAGAAGCCCATCATCCGCTACTGCGGCATGAAGTGTCACTACCGCGCCCGCACCGAGCTGCGAACGATTCTGCCGCACCTGCACTTCCGCGGCATACTGTTCAACTCATTCTACCTCAGGCCTCGTCATCGGTTCTTCTGGCTATACCTCGCGATGTGGGCCGTGATGATAGCTCTCGTCGCCCTCACGGCGACTGGCCTGACTCCGTGGTGGGTAATCCCGGCGGCGATTGGAACGGGACTTGTGGGTGCGTCCGCGCTGCTGGCTGAGGGGCTGATGAACTTCCTGGCCGCGCTGGTGGTGCTGCCGGTGGTGGGGGCGTGCTTCGCCAGCGGCGTACTTCGCGGGCATCTGCTGGACTTGCGAAACGGCTTGCGACGCCTGTTTCGCCGCGGCGGCAAGGGCAAATCGTAGGTCGCGTCTGCCGGGAGCGACTGGTACACTCCAGCCCCATGGTCCACGTTTGCTACGGAACGCAGGCCGAGCTCATCAAGCTCGCGCCGATAATCATCGAGCTCGCTCGCCGCGGCGCGGCCCATCGGGTCATCTTCACCGGCCAGCACGTCCGCGAGACGCGCGCGCTGCTGGATCACTTCGGCCTGCGCCGGCCCGACTGCACTCTTCACGCGGGCAAAGGCGTGTACTCCGCCACCCGCGCCGCAGGTTGGACCGGGGGCATCCTCGCTCGGGCCGTGCTGGACCGTGCGCGGTTCCGCCGGGAGGTATTCGGGCCCGGCCCCGGCGTGTGTGTAGTGCACGGGGATACGCTGTCGACGCTGCTGGTGGTGATGCTGGCCCGCGTGCTGAGGCTGAAGGTGGCTCACGTCGAGAGCGGCCTGCGCAGCTACAACTGGCGGCATCCGTTTCCTGAGGAGATCGTCCGCGTTATCGCCAATCGCCGGGCGGACCTGCTGTTCGCGCCGGGGCAATGGGCGCGGGACAACCTGCGGAAGATGAAGGTCAAAGGCAGAATCGTCCAGCTCGCCGCGAACACCGGCAAAGACGCGCTGGACTACACGCTGGCCCTGCCGGCGAGCGACCCCCCGGCCCGGCGCGCCGAACCATACGCCCTGGCGAGCATACATCGTTTCGAGACGGTAAATCGGCCGGACATGCTCGCCCGCGCCGTGGACGTAGTGAGGCGCGCGGCCGAGACGGTCAGGATGGTCTGGCCACTGCACACGGTCACGCGTCGGGCGCTTCAGTCGGCCGGACTGCTGGACAGCCTGACCGGGGCGAACGTGGAGCTCTGCGACATGCTGCCGTACCATGTCTTCGCTCGGCTGCTGGCCGCCGCCGAGTTCGTCATCGCCGACGGCGGCAGCATACAGGAGGAATCGTTCTTCCTGGACAAGCCCTGCCTGCTGCTCCGCCGCACGACCGAGCGCCGCGAAGGCCTGGACGAGAACGTCGTGCTCAGCCGGTGGGACGCCGCGGCCATCGATGCGTTTCTTGCCGACCCCGCTCAGCACCGCCGCCGAACGCCCATCCCGGCTGGGAGTGTCTCGCCGGTGGTCGTCGATGAATTACTGGCGATGGACGGCCAGGCGCCGATGGTCGCGCGTGAGTGACATGGACATAGAGATCTATTCTCAGAAACACTCTCAGTTCTATGGCGACCGGTTGCCCCCGTCGCTGGCTGAGCACTTCCGCAGCGTTGGGCCGGGGACGTGCATCGACGTCGGCTGTGGTGATGGACGCACGCTCTACGCCCTGCAAGCAGAGGGGTTACTCGCCGGCGTCGCGGTCACGGCCGTTGATTTGTCGCCGCAGCGCGTTGATACAGCCGCCAGAATCAGCCCCGACTTCCGGTGCGTTGTCGCCAGCGCGTGCGACTTGGCGGGCGTGGCCGATGCGAGCATGGACTTTCTCATCTCCGCGCAGGTCATCGAGCACGTACCCGACGACAGGCAGATGCTCCGCGAAGTACACCGCGTGCTCCGGCCGGGAGGTAGCGCATACGTGTCGACCGTATTCAAGAAGCGGTGGGCGTGGTACTTTCGCCGCTGCAATGGCAAGTGGACGCTGGATCCCACACACGTCCGCGAGTACACCAGCGACCATCAACTGCTGTCGGCGGCGTCGGGTGCCGGCCTGGCCGTTGTGGACAGCCGCAAGCGATTGATAGCCTATCCCCTGATCGATCCGGTGCTGCGGCTCGTGAAAGTATCGCGGCTGGTCTTTCAGAAAAGCCGCTTGTTGCGCGCGTTGCGTCTGGTCAAGCTGCCAATTCTGGGCTACTATGAATGGGAGCTTGTCCTGCAACGACCCCTTGCCGACGGCTAGTCGTCCTCTTCGGGGCCCGGTGATTGCGGCCGTCGGGCGGCGGAGCTATACTGCCGCCTCACCAGTGAAGTCCAAGACCAGGCACATTCTGTTCGTTCTCGTCAAGCTCGTCATAGCCGGCGCACTGTTGGCGTGGGTCTTCTCGCAGGTCCACTGGAGCGAATACGAAGTTCAGCAGGTAACCGACGACGGCGAGACTGTCACCAGGACGATGCCGGGCGTCGGCAGCAGCCTGGCGGGCATTAACCCCCTGCCGGTGCTGGCGGCATTTGCGGTGTCGCTGTGTGCGGTAGTGCTGCCGGCGGCTCGCTGGAAGCTCCTGCTGAAGGTGCAGGACGTGGACGTGTCCCTGTGGGAGTCCGTCCGCCTGACCTATCTGGGGATGTTCTTCAACACGTTCGTGCCGGGCACGGTCGGCGGCGATCTGTTCAAGGCCTACTACGTCGCCAAGCACACGCCCAACAAGGCCGGCGTGCTGGTGGGCACCTTCGTGGACCGTGCCATCGGAATGACGGGGCTGGCGATGCTCTCGGGCGTGATGCTGGCCGTTTCGGCGGCCTTCGGGCTGATCGCGCCGGAGCAACTGCTTAGGCCCGCCGTTTCCGTAGCCGTCATCGCGTGCGTGCTGGGCGTGGCCGCGGCGTTCCTGTTCAGCCGGCGGTTTCGGAAGATGTTCCACCTTCAGAAGCTCTACGGCCGGTTGCCCATCGCCCACCACATAGCCGCCGCGGGTGATGCGGCAATCGCCTACCGCCGGCGCCCGGGCAGGTTGCTGGCGGCGCTGGGCGTAACGCTCATCTGCCATGTGGCGTTCGTTCTGTGGATTCTGCTGCTGGGGGCGGGCCTGTCGCTGGACGTGTCCTGGCCGCAGTACGTCGTGTACATCCCGCTGATCTACGTCATCGGGGCCGTGCCGATAACGCCCGGGGGGATAGGCCTGGTGGAGAAGCTCTACCTGGTCTTCTTCGCCGCCGCCAACCCCAGCGGCATACTCGCCCTGGCGCTGCTGGCGCGAATGATGCCCCTGGTCGTCAGCCTGCCGGGACTATGGGTGTTTCTGTCGGGCGTGCGTCCGCCCAAGGCTGAGGCCATGAAGGCCGAGCTCCAAGCCGCCGAGGACCTGGCGTTGCAGCCGGACTAAGGCAGATTCCGATATCACGTAGCTCTGGCTGGCGGGGCTCCCGTCCCGCCAGCGCTTGGCTATCACAGATACGCGATGGGACAGGAGCCCCACCGCGCGATACGTGATTGCGGAAAACGCTTTAGGTCTGACGGCGCGGACCTGTCAACGAGCCGCTATTCTCCGACGAGCCGGCGGTATAGCTGCATGTAGGCCTCCCCCGTCGCGCTTAGCGATAGGTCCCGCTGGGCGCGTTGCCGGCAGTTCTGCGCCATTTGGCGCCGCGCCGCCTCGTCGGTCAACAGTCGCGAGATGATCTGGGCCAGGCCCTGTGAATCTCCCGCCTCGGCGAGCAGGCCCGTCTGACCGGATCGGACCGTCTCGCCGACGCCCCCGACAGCGGACCCGACGACGGGCAACCCGCACGCCATTGCCTCCAGCATGATGTTCGGCAGGTTGTCCTCCTGCGACGGTATCGCCAGCACGGCGGCGGCGTTGTACAGCCGGGCCATCGTCGCTTCGTCCGCCACCTGGCCGACGTGGCGATGGGCAATTCCCGCCGGCGGGGCGACCTGGGCCAGGCCGACCGTCACCAGCAGCAGGCCCGGCACGTCGCCGGCCCGGCCGAGCGCGTCCATCAATACGCCGGCCCCCTTGCGACGGTTTGTCAGGTCGTGGGCGATGAACAGCACGATGCGCGCGTCGTCGGGCAGGTTGAGTTCCCTCCGGGCGGCTGACTTGTCGCGGGGGGCGAAGATGTCCGTGTCCACGCCGTTGGCGATGGTCGCGGTTCTGAAACGCCCCATCAGGCTGCTGCGGGCGGCCAGGTCCGTTATCCATCGGCTTGGGCCGACGACGGTCAGCCGATCGTCGGCGACCCGGCCCAACGCGCGGGCCTTGCGGCGCCATATCCGCCGTGACAGGTCGCCGTCCCTGCCGAGCCCGAGCTGCGGGCACGCCCCGCACCGCTCGGTGAATCGCCGGCAAGAGCAGGAGTAGTGGCACCCGCCGGTAAACGAGTTCATGTCGTGCAGCGTCCAGACGATCGGCGCCAGCTCGGCAGCGGCCGGCAGGAACCGCTCGTAGTCCACCAGCCCTGCCACCCAATGCAGGTGGATTACGTCGCACTCCGGCAGCAGGCGCACCAGCTCCCGGCCAAACGCGCTGCGAGCGTCGCTGAACATGTCGCAGCCCGCCGGGCGAATGCTGCGATAGCGCCGCATCGGCAGGTTGACCAGTCGCCGCCGGGCCGCTCGCCGCCAGCGAGTAAGCCCCGCGGATGGGCCGATCTCGAGGACGCTCTCATCATTCCCGTGTTTCCAGGCTACGATCATGCGAGAGTCCGCGCCCGCTCGGCCCAGCCCGACGTGCAGCCTGTGGGCCGCGCCGGCCGCGCCGCCAAGGATGTCATGTGTAGAAATGTGCAGTATCTTCACGGTCGTCCAGCCACTGCAGTTGCAAGTGCCTCGATGGGCAGGTCGTTCACTTCGCGCAGCCTTCTGCAAGCGTCTGATACGGCCGGTGGCGCCTGGCCGGCGCACGCGTCCAGCCCTTCGATTGTCTCGACCAACGACGCCACGGTCGCGGCCGACAGGTCGCGCACCGGCAGTTGCCCATCCAGCAGCAGCCGCATACCTTCGGCTTTCAGGGCGTAGTAAGGCCCACTCGATAGCGCCGCCAGCGGTTTGCCCGCCGCGATGGCGAACACCTGCACGTGATAGGATAGCGACATGACCCAGTCGGCCGCGGCGACGACGCCCCTTGCCATCCGGGCATCGGCGGGGCGCGGCAGGACCGTGAGGCGTTCAGGGCAACTCATCATCTCGCGGACGGCCCGACCGACGGCGGCGTCATCGTGCAAATAATTGCTCATCGGCAGAAACACCAACTGGCGCTTCGTCTTGCTCCGACTCAGCGCATCGGCCAGCTTTCGGTAGTGGCCGGACGTGCCCGTTACGTAGTCGGTCGAGCGGAACTGCACCAGGCCGAAGGGCCTATCGGTGGACACCCCGCCGCCCCGGAGGAACTCGCCGACAGCCTGCGGACCAGCAGGCGCCAAGCCGAAAGCTTCATCACCGACAATAGGCATCGCCTCGGCGTCGCGGCCGGTCAACCCCAACTGCTGATGGCTGACCCCGCCGTCGCGGATGCTGAACGACTCGCAGCGCGCGATCAGCTTGCAGATCATCCGTCGCACCCAGGGCCGCCGGATCGGCCCGACCATTTGTGCGGAGGCAATGACGGGAATTCCGGTCTCGCCGGCTGCCCGAGCAACCAGCCATTTGGGCAACACGCACGTGTATCGCGCGTAGTCGTTGAGATTGGCCGCCCCGACCATGTAAACGGCGTCACAGCGCCGGATATGCTGAAGCAGGCGACGCCAGGCCTGAGGCATTCGCCTTGAATCCGCCAGTTGTCTGGCCACCAACACCGGCAGTGGATTGGGCAGCCATTTGTCGACGACGTCGCAGATGCGGCGAACGGCTCGGAGCCGATCAGCCAACTCCGCTACGATCTCGCTGGGGGTCTCGACAAAGTCGGCCTCCGCAATGTCAGGCAACGGTGCGTCGCCCCGCCGATGCACGACGAACGACACGTCCCCCAGCCGCTTACGGATTCGCTCGACGGCCTCAAGTAGCATGGCCTCGTCACCGAGGTTGCCGTAGGCTTCGCCGTGATAGAGGAATATCCGCATCATGGCGTACCTTTGCGGCGCCGGCGGCGCAGGCGCACCAACAGGCGGCGCCAAAGCGGCGCCGGTCGGCAGACCGGGCCCAGATAGCGGCCCCGCTCCGTCAGTACGACGGGCCAATCGCTAGGGTAGGCCAGCCGAGCCGGCAGAGGTCGATTGCGGCCTGGGTCCAAGCCGTCGTAGGCCAGCACGTCCCATGTCGCGGCACGATGGCGCAGGAATTGTTCCTGGGCGTCGGAGGTGGTGAACTTCGCCGGCGACGGCGACGGGTGATGCGCATGATACACCCGTTGGGTCGGGTGCCACCTGACCTTCAGTCCCATATTCTTGAAGCGAATGTAGTTGTCGCCGCCGTTGTAGTGATAGCCGGCGAAGATCGGCAACTGCTCGTAACCGTTCATCTCGATCAGATGACGGCGATGCACCGCCGTACACCCGCCGAAGTTGTAGGTGTGCTTGATGGTGCACGTGGCTGTGAGATGGGCCATGTCCTGGTCGGCCCGGACGTGTTGAGGCGCCTGGTCCAGTCGCAAGACGTAAAGGACCAATTCCGGGTCGTCGGTCAACTCCTCCAAGATTGTAGCCAATAGGTCGGCCTGGCATGAAACGTCGGCATCGGCTATGACGACGATGCTGCCCTGGGCCTGGCGGATTCCCTCGTTGTAGGCATAGGCCAACTGCTGTGACGACTCCTGACGCCCCAGGGCAAGGGCCTTCCAGAGCGGATTGGCCTGCACAGCCGGGGCAATGCGATCGGTGTACTCCACCCATATCAGTTCGTATCGCTCGGCGGCCAGCGTTTGGTTTTGCCACGATCCCAACGTGTCAAAACGCTCGCGAAATCCGCCGTCCACCATGATGACCGACAGATCAGGCTTCACTTGGGTTCTCCAGCCATCCGTTGCCATTGCAGCACCGGGGCCAGCGGGCCGCGGCGGGCCGGCTCCCACAGGGGTGAATCGTCCCGGCCGCCGGCAATCGTCACGGACACGGCCGCTTCGGCATCGTCCGCCCGCAGCAGCCATCGATTCTTGTGCAGGGCCGCCTGCACAACCACGCGGTAATCCCCTTCGTTGAGCAGGGCCACAGGCAACTCGGCAGAGAGGCGGTTCAACCCCACCTGCAGCCTGGGCCAGCCGCTTTCCGGGCCATCCGTCTGATAGCTGTGGAACAGGTAAGTGCCAATCATGTCGTAAACCGCCACTCCGATCGTCAGATCGTCGGCCGTACGTTTCAGTTCGAAGTCCAGCTCGACCCACACCCGCTCGTGGCGAGGCACAATGGGGCCGATCACTTTGCCGGCGCTGTCCACCAGCGCCAGGCGGACCGGACGGACCACGTCGGTGTCCGGCGGGCAGGCCGTCTGCTCGGTGAGCCACTGCCGGCCAGTGCGAGGGGCCCCCGCCGCCAGGTACGCCCGGACGCCCTGCTCTACGTCGTCGTAGTGGCTGGCCCGACCGGCCTCCAGCAGCATCGCCCTGTCGCAGAGGCTCCGCACGGCGGCCATGTTGTGGCTGACGAACAGCACGGTCCGCCCGCGGCGGGCGACGTCGCGCATCTTGCCGAGGCACTTCTTCTGGAAGGCCACGTCGCCGACGGCCAGCACCTCGTCGATCAGCAGAATCTCCGGCTGTAAGTGGGCGGCTATGGCGAAGGCGAGGCGAACGTACATGCCGCTGGAGTAACGCTTTACAGGCGTATCGAGGAATCGCTCGATTTCGGCAAAGGCGACGATTTCGTCGAACAGCGCCGCGATTTCCCGCCGCCGCATGCCAAGGATCGAGCCGTTGAGGTAGATATTCTCCCGCCCGGTGAGGTCCGGGTGGAAGCCCGTTCCCACTTCCAGCAGGCTGCCCACTCGGCCGATGAGCTTGGCCTGGCCCGAGGTGGGCGGCGTGATGCGGCTGAGGACCTTCAGCAGCGTCGTCTTTCCCGAGCCGTTGGGCCCGATGACGCCCAGCACCTCGCCGGCTTGTACGTCGAACGTCACGTCGCGAAGCGCCCACAGGTCTTCGGTCGTCCCGCCGCGCCGGAATGGCCGGGCTAGCCAGCCCGTCATCACGTGGCGCAGGCCGTCCTGACGAAACCGCCCGTGGCGAATGCGGTATCGCTTGGACAGCTCCCGGGCTTCTATGACACGCCGATTCATGCTATGGCAGTCCTGTGTTAACGTGAGTCAGATCACGTCGGCGAAGGTCCGCTCCATGTAGCGGAAGACGGCCAGCCCGCTGACCAACAGCGCGGCCACCACGGCGACGGACAAGCCGAACCCCGCAGCGCCGACGCCGCCGGCGTCGCCCACCAGCACCCAGCGGAATGAGTCGATCACCGACACCATCGGGTTGAGCGAGTAGAGCCACCGCCACGGGCCGGCCACCTGCCCGCTGGCATAGCCGACGGGCGAGATGAACATGCCGATGGTCATCAGGAACGGCACAAGGTGCATCACGTCGCGGTAGCGGGCGTTCAGCGCCGATAGCCACAGCGCCGGGCCCAGCGCCGCCAGCAGCGCCAGCAGCGTCGCCGCCGGCAGCAGCACCAGCCGCCACGTCGGCGCCCAGGCGACGATCAGCATCATCGCGGCGAAAACCGCCAGGGATACCAGGAAGTCCACCAGCGCCGTCATGCACGCCGCCGCCGGAATGATCAGCCGAGGGAAGTACACCTTCTTGATCATCTCCGCCGACGTCACCAATGACGCCGACGCCCCCGTGATGCAGTGGCTGAACAGAAGCCACGGCACCACGCCCGCCAGGGCGAATAGCAGGTACGGCGTGTCGCCGGAGGCCATTTTCCCGACGCGGTTGAAAACGATCGTCAGCGTGACCATCGTAACGACCGGGCGCACCACGGCCCACAGAACGCCGATGATCGTCTGGCGGTATCGCCCGAGGACAGCTCGCATCGCCAGCGCGCCGAACAGCTCGCGATATTCCCACAACTCGCGGAAGTTCACATCCAGGCCGCGCGGCGAGCGGATGACGTACTCGTGTCGGGCGTTGGGCTGGCTCATGGAGTTGCCTTAGCGGCGGCTTGCCGGTGCGGCTGCATTAGAGCAAATCCCCGCAGCAGTGACAACCCGCCGCGCCGGACACATGAGCGACGCGAGAACGGGCCGGCTGCGCACGCGCGCAGATCAGCCCGGAGCAACAACGCCGAAAGTGCCGACTACATCGGCGGCATAGTGCCTGACGCCGACACGGACCAGAATAGCGCGCCCAGCACAGGCAGCAGCGGCAGTGCAACCGGGGTAGCGGCCGGCCCGGCCAGGGCGGGCAGCAACAACGTGAGAAGACTGAAATACGTCGCCATGTCAAGACCCTTTCAATCACCCCTCTTTACCGCGGGGAGTCTATGATGACAGCGTGATGTCTGTCAACACTATCCCGCCCGGCGAGGCTGCTGCCCGCCTTGACGAGATTGTCCTATGGCGGTAGAATGCGTTTGATCATTGGCCGTTGACCAAGGCGGCCATGATCGTTGCGCGCATCGAAGGCGACCGGGCCCACGCCGGCAAGTTGGCCACATTTCATTGAGCCGAGCGATGTTTGTCGTCGACAGATGCCGGGCTCGCGCGCCGACACTTGAATAACCTCCAGCGGGAGCGGCCATGCCAAGAATCATGCGATGCAAGGACCTGCAAGAGGCGGTCGAATGCCTCAAAGATGAGGGCAACGACTGCGCGGACATTGCCGCGTATCTCTATGCCGCGGGCATCCCCAAGGGCCAGGCCCTCGCCCTGCTGGCTGGGGTGGGCTTCACCGACGAACAGGCTTGCGCAGCCACGGCCGCGCCATACGCGTCGGTAAAGGAGCGAGTCGTCGACAGGTTGCGGACGCTGCGCACGATGACGGAATCGGCCGAAGGCAGCGCCTACGAATCCGCGGCGGATCAGTGATACGCCGCCCGCCGAGGCCTACAATGTGATGGCCCGACGGAGAATGTGGACATGAGCAGACCCAAGTGCCCCGGTCGAGACACCCGCTACTGGACGCCCGACGACGCGCAGGAGGTCCGCTGTCCACACTGCGGGCACGAGATGGAGTTCTTCAAGGACGAGCCCGTCCGCACGTGTCGCTCCTGCCGTGAGAGGGCCCGTAACCCGCGAATCGACCTCGGCTGCGCCGAGTGGTGCAAGTTCGCCGCCGAATGCCTCGGCCTGATGCCTCAGGACCCGCGCCTGGTAGGCTCCCTGTGCGAACGCCTGACCGAGCGGATGAAGGCCGTCTTCGGCGACGATCAACGGAGAATCGACCACGCCCTCAGTGTGCTTGACTACGCCGAGCAGATCATGCGCTCCCAACCGGACGTGTCGGGCCTGGTGGTGCGGGCGGCGGCGATATTGCACGACATCGGCATCGTCCAGGCCGAGCAGATCCACGGCAGCTCGGCTGGAGAGTACCAGGAAATCGAGGGCCCGCCGATCACCCGGCAGATAATGCGCGAGCTGAACGTCGATAAGGACGTGATCGACCACGTCTGTGCGATCATAGGCAGCCATCATTCCGCCAAGGACATCGATACGCCGGAGTTCCGGATAGTCTGGGACGCCGATCAACTTGTCAACATCCCCGCCGAGCACCCCGACAAGAGCTCGGTGCAGCTCCGCGAGCTCATCGAGCGGCGTTTCCGCACGGATCGCGGGCGCAAGCTGGCGGCCGAGAAGCTCCTGAGCTGACCTGCGCCGCCGTTCGCGACGGCCGGATAGAACTGGCGCGAACGTGGACCGTGAGCTTGCCTCCGGTGGCGCCATGGTCGCAGTTGTAGCCGCGCGGCTTGGCGCCGGGCGCCGGCCTCCGGACAGTCGGTTTTTCGTGTTGATGCGTTACTGCAATTACCGAAAGCATCAAGTATGGGTGAACGCAATTCCAAGTGTGCGAAGGTCTTACTGGTGGGCTGGGATTCCGCCGGGTGGAAGATGATCAACCCGCTGCTCGATCGTCACGATCTGCCCAATCTTGGCCCGTTCATCGAAACGGGCGTCATGGGCTCGACCGCCACGCGCGGGCCGTTGCATTCGTGCATCCTCGCCAATTCGGTAGCTACAGGCAAACACGCCGACAAGCACGGCATTCTCGGGCCGCTGCGGCCCTTGCCCGACGGCGCCGTCACCCAGGTCCGCGGACAAAACCGACGCGCCAAGGCGTTCTG